>ENA-ORXR01000020-ORXR01000020.1-marine-metagenome-genome-assembly--contig:-NODE-20-length-265114-cov-11.429529_pt1 | contig 265114 bp, 245 predicted proteins | sample MGYA00237866_ERZ511479 | MGnify/ENA metagenome assembly ERZ511479 | reverse complement strand
ATTGTGTGACCCGGTGTTGACGCACCGAGTACGGGGTGATTCGTCACCCTGCCCTTTTCATAACGGCAGAGATCACACCGACATAAACACACACTCTTTTGAAATCACTTCCACGCCACACACACGCTATAACCGCGTAGCAACACAGTTATTCTGTGTTTGAGTGCTTCTAAAAATGATTGGTTTTCAACTGGCGAGACTGCCAGTTAACTAAGAGCCGATGGACTGCATCTGAGGCATGTTCTGAGGCACGCTATTGCCGTGATTGCCGCAAGTGCTTGAAAATCAAGCACAAAGCAACTACGAAATGGCGTCCCCTAGGGGACTCGAACCCCTGTTACCGCCGTGAAAGGGCGGTGTCCTAGGCCACTAGACGAAGGGGACGTTGTATTCCGTCAGGGGAGCCCTGACGCCTTCGAGCCGACAATTATACCCGAAAGATTAACCGTGTGTGGTGTTTTAACGCGCTTTTACGCAACAGATCCGCCGTCTGGCGAATCATCAAAACCGTCTGGAACTTCTGCAGGCAATGCCTTGATTTGATTTCGGCCAGCCTGTCGAGCCAAAGACAAAGCCTGACGAGCGCGATTGACAAGCGCATCACTGTCATCCATCGCATCAAGTGCCGTCACTCCGGCACTGGCTGTTAAGACAAATTGCACGTTGTCGTAGCTCACTGCCCTATCAACCTGCTGACGAAGTCGTTCACTTAATGCCAACGCGCCATCAAGATCAGTATGGTTTAGCACAATAAGGAATTCGTCCAACTCAGTTCTGAATATCACGTCGCTTTCACGCAATTGCTCAGCCAGGGCTTCTGCAACCGATTGCCATGCTTGTTCACCAACAGCACTACCATGATGCTCACTGATGGATTCAAGATAATCTACGGTGATCAACATAACTGCCAATGGCAACTCTGCCCTTCTCGCAAGCCGTATTTCTCTTGGTAACTGTTGCTCAAGTGCCAGTTGGTTATGTACACCTGAAACTTTATCAGTCATCGATGCCATTAACGCCGAATGATGTTCCAACGCGTTTTCTAAAGGATAAATAAGGCTCTCTACTAAACGTTCAGAGTCGCGTTGTTCACGAGAAGAAAAATCTTTGGCTCGCATCAAACACAACTCTCCCAGGGAAGCATCACCTAGCTTAAGTTCAAATTGTTGCCGATGTTGGCGCATATCACCAACCAACAAATCACGGCCGCGTTCATTAGCCTGAAATTGCAGACCATCGAAAGGCACAAACGCCTGCGCCTCGCTCATGAAGCTTTCTAACAGGAGTTCCAGATCGAGTTTACGATGTAACAGGGCATTAAATTCCAGCTGTCGAAGCTGTAAATCCAACCGCTGTTCTTTGACATCAGATAAAGAGGTAACAACTGACTGCTGGGCATTGACGACGGCCATTGGCTTACGTTCGCAAGATGAAGATGCAATCCTTAGTGCAAGCGATGTTCCAAATTGGGCCAATTTGTGACACAACCTGCAAAATCCGCTGCGCTGAGAAGATCCGCTTTGCTTGGAAACTCCTCTACGCTAGGAAAATCCGCTTTGCCAGCGATGTACTACGAGCTGCACTACTAACCAAAAAACGTCTGTATTGCGCCAATTGGATGGGTCACACGCCGCCAGTGGAGTTCAGGTACAGCACGATGCCCAATGCACCCAGGGTAATACCAAGCAATGACCAAGGCAGGGCGGAGCCGGCAGCGCTCATGTCAGGATTTTCTACGCTCCAGTCCTTGCGCAGCTGTTCGGTCATTTTCTCGTCAGCTTCAGAGCGGCGATCGGGGGCAACTACATTTTCCTCGGAACGAGTGTCGTGGCGTGAGCGCGCATCAACAAAACGCTGAAAACCGACATCGGTATCCAGATCGAGTAACTCTTCAGGGATAAGTTCAGGAACCTGGGTTACCGGTTCCCAGAGCTCACCGTCACGGCTGACTCTGTCGGTATTTCTGACTCGGCCGAGCAACAAGTATCGTCCGACCTCGTGAGCCGAATAAGGCCCTTGAACACGAGACCCTTTTTGAACATACCATTGCGACTCTTCAGTAACCATGATGAACCCTATCGTTGAGTCCATTCAGCTAAACGCGCTTTGAGGCGCACTAAAGCCTGACCATGTATCTGACAGACACGAGATTCACTAACACCCAGAACCTCCCCTATTTCCCGTAAATTTAAATCTTCATCGTAGTACAAAGACATCACCAAACTTTCGCGCTCTGGCAAGTTCTTGATCGCTTCAGCTAATGCATCACGAAAAGACTGATATTCAACTTGTTCACCGGGAGTTGCTTCATCACTTTGAGGAAGTGCGATAGTTTCACCTGTATGTTCGTCTGGTTGATCAAAACTGAAAATATGTGCGGCAGAACTTTCAGTCAAAATAAGATGGTATGCGCTTAAATCCAGGCCCAGTAGCTCTGCGACTTCGGCAGCTTTTGCATCACGACCTGATTCCTGCTCAAGGTTACGCAGTACTTCAGCTGCTTCGCGAGACTTTCTATGTACAGAGCGCGGCGTCCAGTCTGAGCGACGAATTTCATCTAACATAGCGCCACGAACGCGTATACCAGCATAGGTCTCAAAGCTTGCGCCTTGCGAAGGATCGTAATGACGTGAGGCTTCAAGCAGACCGATCATGCCAGCTTGAATAAGATCTTCTGCCTGTACACTAGGCGGTAATCTGTTCATCAGGTGAAACGCAATTCGCTTCACTAAATTAGCGTTAGCGGCAACCAACCCGTCAGGGTCAACCACTTCCACTTCGTTATACATTGCGTGTGCATTCATTATCTATTTCGTCTCACCGAGTTTCGTTGCCGGTTTTTATTAACCGCTCTACGAAGAATTCCACATGTCCCCCCGGACTCTGTGGTCGTGGCCATTTATCCACCCTTGCGGCTAGCTTCTTAAGAGCCATTGCCGAAGCAGATCTTGGGTGCGCCTGCACCACCACCTGCTGTTCCTTCACCGCATGTTGCATTTGCGGATCGAATGGAATCGAACCGCAATAGTCGAGCAATACATCCAGATTTCGATCTGCCTGCTTTGTCAGCTTTGTGTACAGATCAATTCCTTGTTGCGAAGATTCCACCTGATTCGCCAAAATGCGAAACCGTCGAACCCCAGACATCTTGTTCAGCGCACCAATCGTCGAAAGCGCATCCCTTATTGCCGCTGGCTCATCACAAAGAACCAGAAGCACCTCACGAGCTGCACGCGAGTTATTCAACACGCAGTCGGATAGCCCGGACGCGCAATCTATTACCATTGTGTCGGCATCGATCCCCAAATCACTGAACAGTCCAATCAAGCCTGCGTGCTGGATTTGTGACATGCGCGTCATTTCCATGACTCCATTTGAGCCCGGTACAACGGTTACGCCACCTGGGCCTGCCAAAAGCACATCCTGGAGCTGCTTTTCGCCACTCATCACATGCGCCAGGTTAAAGACCGGTTTGAGCTTCATCAGGCTATCCACGTTGCCTTTGGCGAAGTCGGCATCAAACAACACCACTCGTCGCCCTAACTCGCTCAAAGACACAGCAAGATTCACTGACAAATTCGACTTACCTGCCCCGCCCTTGCCACTAATTACAGCGATAGTTTGAACTGGAACAAGTTCGTGCTTGTTTGCAGGCACTGCAGACGCATTCATCGCAGCACGTCTTCTGTGTTCTTGTACTTGCGGTGCAACACCAAACTCTGACCTCTAAGACATGCGCATTGGCTGCTCAATCACGTAAACGACTGATCAGATGTGAGCGTCAAAATTGCAAGCATCGAACCACAGGACATGGGCAAAGAGCGCAGAGCGCAGCGCACAAAGAAAGGAAGATCAGAATTGGGAAACGCACCTCAGTTTAGAGGTGAAACAGAGCGAAAGTGGGGTAGTTGGCATGTGAAACATGCCTGGTTTTTAGGCTAAGAGGAAGTATGTGTTCAACTTTTAAAATCACTGGAAGCAAGACCGCAACAAGCAACACGCACAATTTATGTGTTCAACAACACAACTATTCGGCGTTCACTACCAGCTTCGTCAACATTATGTTGTCGAAGCTGGTATCCACTATCTATTAGGAGACTTCTTCAGGGCGTTGAATATTGTACTTGCGCATTTTCTCAACCAACGTTGTACGGCGGATTTTAAGTCTGTTAGCTGCGTGTGCTACAACACCGGAACACTCATCAAGCGCCTGTTCAATTAAGCTGATTTCAATTTCGGTCAGGTGCTGCTTTAAATCCAGCCCGTCACGAGGTAAACGTGGCTTATTGTTGTACTGAGCAGCTGGCATCCCCTGCACCAACGGCAAGGCATTGTCTTCAGATGCTCCATCGTCTTTACTCAGCACACGCCCGTGTGGTGCCATTTTTGGCGGCAAATCACCCACATCAACCACACCGTACGGGTGCAAAATGGTTAATCGTTCCATTAGATTCGCCAACTCTCTTACGTTGCCCGGCCAATCATAGTTGCACAGGGCCATCATGGCAGCGGGTGTCAAACGTACAGAGGACTTTTTCTCATGCTCGAGGCGTGTAATTAATTCATTCACCAATAACGGCAAATCTTCAGCTCGGCTGTTCAGTGGCGGCATTTCAACAGGAAACACATTCAGCCGGTAGTACAAGTCTTCCCGGAACGTACCGTCTTCGATAAGCTGTTCGAGATTTCGGTGTGTTGCTGCCACCAGCCGCACATCACTCTTGATACTTTTATTACTTCCAACACGCTCAAATGATCGCTCTTGTATGACGCGCAACAGCTTCACTTGCATGTTCAACGGCATATCGCCAATTTCATCAAGAAAGATGGTGCCACCTTCGGCCAATTCAAAACGACCTTCTCTTGCGCCAACCGCTCCGGTAAAAGAGCCTTTTTCATGGCCAAACAATTCACTTTCAAGTAGCTCACTGGGAATCGCACCACAGTTGATCGGTACAAAAGGTTTATTGCGACGATTGGAATAGTAATGAATGTTACGAGCAACAACTTCTTTACCTGTGCCCGACTCCCCCAAAATAAGCACAGTGGCTTCCGTCGGGGCAACCTGATCAATCATTTTGCGCACACGGACAATGGCACGCGAGTTCCCGACCAGGCTTCGGAATAATTCAGGGTTTTGCGTACCATCTTTATTAACCACGGTCGTGGCCGTGCCGCGAACATCAGCACGATGCAGAAGATCTGACAACAAGCCGTAACGCACATCAGATTTCAAACAACCAATAAAGGTCTCTTCGATTTCCGGTTGACTGATATCAGCTGGTTGGTTGCCGAGCATCAATACCATTGGCGGGCAATCTTCGTGTTTCGCGGTTAATCTCTTCGCCCAATCAACGATGCCATGGAAATTGGCTATCAAAATGGCCTGATAGTCGGCAAGATCACTCAAACTGTCCAAAAGCTCGTGCGAGCTCAGAACTTTTGATTCATGATCGATAAACTCTAGTTGATGCGTAAGGCGCAGAGAATTTTCTGCATCGGCATCCACTATCAACACTTTCTTTGCTTCTTTTTTGGCGCTCATTTCCGCTCTCTTGCGACCTGCGTCGACCTATAATGTGTACTGCATCACCAAAGCATAGAAGATGATCTGAATAAGACAAAGAATTGACGAAGAATTTTTTAATGAACACCTGTTTTGAGCGTAACCAAGTCGAATTTGACGCCCGTAACCAGACCGCCTCTGCAATAAAAGCAGGCCAGAGCAATTGTTTGTGAACTGATCGCCCGTAACACTAATTACACGTTACACTGTTTGACAATTAGGCCGATTCAGGCATTGTTAGTTCGGAAGTTCACTTAGAGGCGCGGCTATTTGAAGCCACTTTTCTTACGCCGATCTGGCAATATAATAATAATAAAATACTCTATAAGATCTTGGTCAACCGAGGCAAAAAAGAGTTTAAGAGGAAGAAACTATGTGTTCGGATACGGTAAAAGCAGCGCCGCGCAGCACCAACAACGTGACCAATCTCGACGAAGTTCGCCAAGCTCGTGCACAGGCCACACAGTTGGCCAAGCAGGCGGCCAAGCAGACGGCCACACAAGCAATTGATGCTCATGATGACATAAACGATGTGCTAACCGATACAAGCGACGATCGTCATGGAAATCGCCGCTTTGACGCAGAAAAAGTTGCGCGACTTAAAGCTGAAATCGCATCGGGTGAGTACAAAGTTGATGCAGCCAGTGTTGCCAGCAAGTTTATTGAGCATGACCGCAATCAGTGATCGAAATCTATAGTTTATCCAGTAAACCAAGTGGTAGTCGAAGACAGTTATAGAAGTCAGTAATCGAAACTTATTCTCGAGACATTGGGTGTCTTTGTCGTGGACCCCGCCTGGGAGCATGTGAAGCTGAAGTAGTGTGGGTGGGTACTTGTTCCTGACGCATCTGGCTGTGGGTGGCCAGAGGATTGCTGCCCGGGTCGACCACTTCGGCAACCAGCTTTAACCGCACTTGTCTTTGCCCGATTATACGATCACCCAGTACGTACTCAGACTTCACGTTACCCAGCCGTATTGCATCAAACAACTTTGGGATAAGCAGACTGATGTGCTCCAGAAACGCTTGTTGCTGTGGGTTCATTTAGCTGGCGATGTCGCACACTGTACAATATACTATTTATATATACAGTAAAAATACCAGTGCGTCTATGAGGACCTGACCGGAATTATGTAGCAGTTGCACAAGCCCTGATAGCAAGGGGTTTGCGCAAATCGAGCGCGGATTCAGTTTGAAGCGTCTACTGTGTGCGCTTAGCTGCTTCTTCTATCACCGACTCTGGTGTATTGACAAAGTCACCCACTACATACGCCGATTTCTTATCTGTATCCCTTTGCTCATTTTGTCCATCTGTCCCTTTGCTTACGCAGGCGAACTTTATATTTCTCCTTTGCCTGCCGCTGGTACTAATGTCTTGGAGGTAAACCGTTCCGCTAAAAAAAATATGCGGGTGCCCGCCATCAATAGCATGGGACTCACCCACGAACCCATCAAATGGAATCTGCGTGTACAAAGAAACCTCTCTAGTCTCATTGGGAGCCAAATAACTGATGCTTTCGTGATAAGGCCCGCCCGAATCCATCGAATATTTAGCGTACTCCGCTTCCTTAGCTTTTCGAATATGGCTTTGCTTCCAGTATTCCTGTCAAAGAAGCGATTATTCCCGATCTTCTTAACTTTTTGTATCGCTCGCGTGTTGTATTCAGGCTCGAATACCAATATGGTTGCATCTATTGCAGCAATGTCTTTCTTTAGCTTGATTACTTTTTGTTGGTAGTAGTCCAATTCACCATCAAGCGTGCCGCGTATCTTTACTAAGCCGCTTAGTACAGTGGATATTGCCAATATAATTTTCCGTTGTTGTTTGCTTATTTAATTCTACGGAAAACAGTATGTTGCGGGTTTGTGCGAGTGCTACATAATTCCGGACCTGACGGGTCAGTCGAAATTCAGCTTGGAGGAGTTAGCGTCAGGAGACAATGTGAATATCTTCTGCAAATTTTCATAAGGCTTGATAACTCGCATTGTAATTTCATCTTCATCAGCGCGACTGCCAAAAAGCCCAACACTGAATTGCAAATCTTCAGCACCACTGTCTGGTTCAAATTTGCCCTGTACTACCACACGTGCAGCGGGACTCATTGGTGAGTTGAGAGGCCTGACAGGGGTAATCACAATGTCTTTTAATACGTATGTGCCCTGTTTGGAGCTGAGAGTGACCTGCTCGGTAATCAATTTGACAATGTCTGCATGATTAGTCTTTAGTTCTGCAGCTGACAACCGCTTGTCTTTGTCGGTATCGGCTTGCTCAAATGCCGATGCAGACAAGGACAACTCCATATGCACGTTATCGTCTTGAAACATTAACGTACCATGTTCAACATTCTTCACTTGGCCAACCTTCAATTGAGCAGGTGACACACCGGGCGCTATAGCCAAGCTTATAAGTAGCAAAAATGCACCCGGTTGATGTGTCAAATCTTTACGCATAATGCTGATTTCGAAGGACTGGTAACTATCTAATACCGTATGCAGGTGAGTAGAGTCTTCGCTGAAAATTATCTGCCCAGTCCGTAGACCTTGCTCGAGCATCGACTCCGCATACAGACACGTCAGGTAGATTGCCGTTAATGAGGAATTCTTCTACAACGGTATCTGTACAGGCGTTTTTACCCGTAAACACGGTAGTGTGGCCTCTGTGTTCCGAGCGTAAAAACTGCCCACCAACTGCGCGTGCCATATCCTGTGCAAAAACCAACGGAGTTTGTGCGTCGGTTGGACCACCAATGACAATCGATGCTGGCGCTTGGTTGGTAGCGATTTGCGGGATTGGGTCTAATGATGCTGGCCATCCTGAACAAAGACCCGCAAATGACAGCGAATTTTCTGCAAACAAGTCTGATTCAGCATTATAAATTGGTCGCAGTGCGGTGAGTGAATCAGCAGTAGGTCTGGTGAAATCATCAGCGCATAACACAGCCGTATACGTTGCTCTGTTAATACCAGAGTCGCCTTCCGAGCCCTCGCTTAGCCCGAGTATGTTGTCTATGTCTATCAAATCCTGAACATCCTGTGTGGTCAGATAGCTATCCAGACGTCCGACAAGCAACTGTTCAAAGCCAGGCTGCGTCGAGGCAAATTGAAGGATAAACAACAGCAGGAAAAATTCGCCCGATGGTGGTAATTCAGCTAACTCATCCATTCGTGCTTGTAGGCTTGCAGAAAAATTTTCTGTTGTACAAAGGCCCGGGCTCAATTCACAAACTTCCCCTATTCTGTCAACGTTCGCTTGTGCCGGCGCGAGTCCGCCTTGTATCAATGGTGCTAACGCTGGGTCGGGTGTCATGCTGCCATCGAGTACAAAACGCCCGGTGCTTTCCGGAAAGGTTTGCATGTATAAAGCACCCAGTCGTGTGCCGTACGAATAACCAAGATAGTCAATCTCAGAAAGCCCCATTGCTTTGCGCATTTCGTTCATGTCACGTACCACATTGAACGAGCCCAAATGCTGCAGGTAGTCACCCGTCGACTCAGCACAACTGGTGGAGTAACGACTGAATCCGTCAAGATTAGTTTCAAGTTGTTCTCTGGTTTTTGGATAGGCATTTAGACCAAGCAACACGCTGAGGTCACAGCTAACCGGCGTACTGAGTCCCAAACCACGTGGATCAAAACTGACAAACGATGTGGTCTGCTGCATTTGTTCAGACGCTGTTCCAAACTGACTAATAAGAGCAAGAAATCCTATCCCAGCGCCACCCGGGCCACCTGGATTCATTAACATGGTGCGAGTCGGAGCTTCACCATCAAATCTAACGCGCGCCATTTCAACGTTGATGGTATCTCCAAGGGGGTTTGAATAATCCATGGGAACAATCAGCGTTGCACACTCCAGGCTCACACTGACGTCGCAGTCACCCCATTGCAATTCGGGCTGATCAATGATGAGACTATTTCTGATTTCCGCCGGAGTAACAAGCCCATTTTCGCCCCCACCTGCAGAACCGCCCGACTCACAACCGACAACCAGTAGGGCTGCACCAATCAACATCCCCGGTTTCGCAGAGCTTGCAGCAGCCCACTTTATAGCACCAAAAAGCATCTGATTCATCGCTTTACAATTGTCTTTTATGCTCATTTTTATTATCCCTGTTCGCGATGACATTATCCGATCGCTTGATTCCCTCGGTAACGCACAAGGTTAAAGAGTTAAACGCGAAATACAGTGATCGTAAGATTGCCAGACGCTAATCTGTTGCCACAAGTTATACATCACGAGGAAACTGTGTAGTGAGATTGCTCCCTTAAACGCCACTATGACAGCCTCAAATTGGGACTCTTTGAATACAGTTCACAAAAAAGGGGATATATAACGAATTTTTGAATTGAAATAACTCAAAAAAAAGGCAGTGACTGGACGCCACTGCCTTCGAACACGTGCCCTGCCGGGCACGAGGAGGAGATACCGATTGGCAACTAAGCTGCGGTTTGCTCAACAGCCTTCGCCGCAAACGCATTAACCGGAATTTTTCTTGGCCGCATGGACTCAGGAATCTCTTTGAGTAACGAGACATGCAACAGGCCATTATCCAATTGTGCATCAACCACTTCTACGTGATCTGCAAGATTAAACTTGCGCTCAAAGGCTCTTGATGCAATACCGCGGTGTAAGTAGCGTGAGTCTTTTTGGGGCTCATCTTTCTTACCACGAATGCTCAATACACCCTTTTCTACCTGGACTTCTATTTCACTTTCCTGAAAACCTGCAACAGCAAGCGTAATAGCGTATTTGTTTTCATCAACCAGTTCTATGTCGTAGGGAGGGTATCCTGCACCTTGTCGTTCTGCATTGTATGCAGCATCAAGCAAAGAACCAAATCGATCGTAGCCAACAGTGTTGGCATATAGTGGACTTAAATCAAGTTTCATTTCTATTCTCCAAAGGAAGCAATAAATAAGTTAGTAAGCAATTCTCTTTGAGACATTGCCTACGATATTTAAGGTGGGGATAGGTAAACCTGTTTCAAGCTATGATCAACGCATGAATTCGTTAATTAATCGTCATTTTTATCTCTTGAAAAACACTATTTTGCCCATAAAGCGCAGGCGATTAAACATGCCATTGCGGCATTTCACGACGAAAAAACAAGGGTTCTTTAGGTGTGTCGTCTTCCAGCACACGAGCCGCTAAGTGTCCGGCATACACCGCAGCTGCCACCGTTGAAGGAGAGTGGCTGTCGCCTATATTGACCAAGGTTTTAAACTTCTTGGTCATGTTTGCAGCCATCTGGTTACATTGGCTAAAAATATCATCAACGGGTGATCGGGATGTCACCATGATGACAGCATCGGTTTTGATAGTCGACAGGTTGTCGGTATAAACGCAGCTTAACGTGGCTGCATTTTCGTTTACTCCTTGCAATGCCTGTGCAACGATCACTCGAACGCCCAATTGTAGCAGTCGGGTCTGTATTTTATGTTGTTCAAGGGTATGTTCAGTCCATGCCGATACACAATTTGCCGGTGTGACCAGCGCAACGGTATGCCCTTTATTGACCAATGATTCAGCCAGAACACCACCCATGTAGTAGTGATCATCGTCGTAAACCAAAACATGTTTTGGTATATCAGCCCCTGCGAAAATATCGTCGGGAGTCAATACCGGTAGCAAATTTTCGTCAATTACCGAATTCATTGCTGGCAACGCCAATGTTGGCAATCCCAGGGGATGTTGTCGTCCCATTCCATCCCGACGCCACGTAGCCCCGGTTGCAATAAACACATGTGGAAACTCTGTGTCGATTATGTCTTGTGCACTCAGTTGATTGTCGAGTAGCAATTCAACGTTACTTAGTACTGATAGCTGTTGCGCTCGGTAGTCGCGCACGCGACGATAACTAGCCAAACCGGGCAGTTTGCACTCATTTAATAAACGCCCACCGACATCACGGCCTGCTTCGGCCAACATAACGTTATAACCTTGCTTGGCTAGCTGATGAGCACATTCAAGTCCTGCAGGACCAGCTCCTACTACTAAGGTTTGTTCCGGTTGCGCGGTTATGGCATTGCGTTCAGGATGCCAGCCTCTTCGCCATTCTTCTCCCATGGTCGGGTTTTGCGTACACCTTATAGGGGATACAACATTGTCACTGGAAACGCAGATATTACAACCGATGCATTCGCGAATGGCTTCAATATTATTAGCCAGAATTTTATTGGGCAAAAACGGATCAGCAATGGATGGACGAGCCGCTCCAATAAAATCCAATACACCACGATTAATTTGCGACACCATGGCAGTGGGTGAGGTAAACCGACCAACACCGACCACCGGTTTATTCACCAATTGTTTTACAAATGCTGTGTATTGTTCCTGATAGCCTTCATCTGGTTCAAAACGCGCTGTTGCTGAGTCGTTAGACCAACCACTAATATTGACATCCCACAGATCAGGAATATCAGCCAGCATTGAAACAATTTCACGACCCTCATCTTCAGCTTGCAAACCACCTTTGCCAAGCAACTCGTCCACTGCTAAACGCAAAGCAATGCCGCAGTTCTCACCGACAGCATCTCGAACATCACACAAAGTTTCTTTGAGCAGGCGAACCCGATTGACAAGGTTGCCGCCGTACTCATCTGTGCGATCGTTGTAGCGCGCCAATAAAAAATGCATAAGCGTGGCCATGTTATGACCTGCGTACACATAAACAATATCGTAGCCGGCCTGCTGCGATCGAATAGCAGCGTCGACATACCACTTGCGCAGGTTTTTAATATCGCTTTTATCCATACCACGCGCTTGAACCGGGTAATACGAATCCACTGGACGATGCGTTGGCGCAATTGGCGGTATACGGGTGCCAAGATTGGCTGTGTGCTGCCCGTTATGAACAAGTTCAATTCCAGCCAGCGCGCCATGTTCGTGAACAGCATCGGTCATGGCAGCATGCATGGGTATATCAGCGTCATCCCACATTCGCCCTTCAAGTGCCGGTGATATATCAGAGCTTGGGTGTACTTCGACTTCCTGAGTGCAAACAACGCCCCAGCCACCCTCAGCTTTGGTCGCCCGTAAAGCGACTTCTGCGTTTGGATTAGCGTGCCCTAATCCCGTGCAGTGCGGAACTTGATAAAAACGATTTTTAGCTGTGACCGGACCAATGGCCAGCGGCTCAAACAATGCAGCGAAGGGGTGTGATGTGTCCTGAGTCATTTAGAAGTCACTGATTTTCGTGTGTAGCGATTGCTCATACCGCACGCACTTAGGTTGTTGCGGCAATGAAATCGGGTCTGATGCCGGTAGCCGCAATGGTTTTTTCTGAGTCCGCCTCTTTCATTAAGCCATGGTTTTTAATGAGAACCGTTTTCCAACCGTAGCTGCCGCCGCCGAGTATATCGGTGTGCAAAGTATCACCGACCATGGCAATACGCGATGGTTGAGGGTTTTTTATACGCTGAATAACTATGTCAAACGCATTAGCGAAGGGTTTACCGAAAAATTGTGGCTTGCAAACCTGTTCATCAGCCAGGGCATGGGCAAACAACCCGGGCTCCAGTGACATGGCCCCTTCAATCGGTGCAACCAGGTCAGGGTTGCCGACCATAACTGGGCGGGTGCGCTTAGTTAATGCATCAAGCAAGAGCTTCTGCCGGTCTTGCGTCCAATCCAAAGCACTGAGAAAAACAAACCCGTCAACAGTGTCATACTCAGCAGAGTCATCGCCTAACAACAGAGTACGTGCGGCAAGCTGCTCAATTTTTGCAAAGCTGGTACCAATAACCCCCCACAGCAATGAATCATCTTCTTTGGCCAAACCACGCTCCAAGGCATTTCGGCTCGAGACCACATCGCTGGCGCTAAAATTCATATCCCAGCCGGCATATTTTTCTACGGTTTGTTCAACTGGAACTGTTGCGCCATTAGTCAACACAAATACCTGCTTGCCTAACTGCTGCAAACGGGCGACTTGTTCAGCTGCACCGGGAATGGCTGTCGCCCCAACATTTAAAACGCCAAAGCCGTCGAGTACAAAAACATCAATATCATCAACGAGGTCGGCCAAACTTTTTACATGACGGGTTGTGGCAGGGTTGACAGGCGATGGCAGGCGCGATGAAATTTGTGTGTAGCGCGCTATCGCATCTGCACGGCTCATCGAATTCGAAAAAGGCATAGGGGGTGTTTGGTTTACGATTAATAAGATTGGCGATTTCTAACAGCGAATTTGCTGGGACGAAAACTGTTCTGCAAGCGTGGCAACAGTCTGCTCACCGACCCGCGCTCTTACGTCGGTGACACCATACTCCATCGCCAGACGAAATCCGAATTTTTCCAAAAATCGATCGTATTGATCGATACCAGAACTTCCCACTGCCAATAGTTGTCCGGCATCAGTCACTTCCAGCGCGATGGCGGCAAGCGGTACCGGGGCAGGCCCGGACAGCACAGCAGCACCCTGAGTTGGATCATAGACACTGCGCTCAGAGCAGCAACTAATCATTTGCTCGCGCTCGTGCTTCTGTCCGTCTTTATCATAAAAAGTGACCGGCTCTGAACGAAAATTGATGTGACTGATGGGCTTGGCAGGATGAGACATTTTGTGACTGCAAATCGCCGAAAATGCTACCACTGATTGATCGTCACCAACACCGCCAGCCCATTGCTCGGTTTGAGCAGCACTCGATTTTAATCGCACGACGAAACAGGGTGTGGTGATGAATGGATAACTAAAGACACAGCTGGTACCGGGGGCCAGGGACTCTACTGTAACGGGGTCATCGTTATCATAAAACAAAGCAGATTTTGGAAAGAATTGTGTGTTGGCGATGGCGGAAGTCGACGCGCCTGCAGCACCTGCCAATAGTCCGCTGCACAAGCGACCGGTACTTACGCCGCTACTCAGGCCGCCACTGAGGCCGCTACCCAGGCCACCGAAAACTCCGCCGAACAGACGATTGAAATCACGTCGATGCATTGGCTTGATTCCTTTTAGTTTATTATTTAAATTCAGCTAATAGCGCCGGATTATTTTTTGCCAAATCTAACGGTGTAATACCATCTCGATTTTTTTGCAATGGATTTGCACCGTGCTGCAGCAACATAGCAATAACACTTTTTTGCTCATTAGCTACTGCGAAATGCAATGCGGTGTTATCCGACTCGTCCTTTACGTTAACTTCTGCAGCACCACGGTTTAACAAGGTACGCACGGCCTGCTCGTGTTGATTGTCCACCGCGCGCATTAGCGGTGTAAAACGATAAACATCGACAGCATTAATGTCGGCACCTGCCTCTATTAGCCATTTCAACATAGCGGATTGGCCCCTTGCACCAGCAATAGTGGCAGCCGACCATCCGTTAGAACCCTGAGAATCCAGGTTGGCACCTTTCGCATAAAGCCATTTGGCTATGTCGATTTGGTCGCCCAATACCGCAAACATAAATGGGGTGCCACCGGTTTGTGTCAGTTCGTTTATGTTGACTCCAGCGTCAACCATTTTCTCCACCAATGCTAAATCGCCCTGCTTACACGCAACCATCAATGCACTTTTACCATTCGGTGCGTCATGTCTTAGCAGGTTCAGAGGGTCCAGTCCTTTTTCAATTTGCGTGCTTAGCATTTGAGCAAGCAGATCATTACGATCGTTGCTAATTGCACTGGACCACCTATTGAAAAGCGCTTTATTTTGAAGCTGTCCGGCGGGTGACTCTGCAGTCACTGCAGAACTGAAAACCAGGCCAGACGCGCTCACAACACTTGCAACCAATAAACATACAATCAATAAATCGAAAAACCCGCCAGGACGAAGATGACTCATATCATCTGTCGTTTTGCCAGGGTGTCTGCAAATACTGCATCTGGATCGTATCGGTCGGTCATGCGAATAATGGCATCACGGGTGACAGCTTCATTAATCAGGCCGGTAATACCAAGTCTAAACTCGTTATTCAGCGGCACACGCTGCTGCCAAAGCGTGTTGCAAAATTGATCGCCGATAAACAGTGGAATATCTTCTTGTTCACTCAACAATTTAAGCGCTTCGAAATGTGTTGAGCTGTGTCCGGTGAGAAACAACATGATGCCCATACAAGGCTCAACCGGCGTATTTATCTCAACGCCAATCTCTATCATGGTGCCATTATCGTGTTCGTGCAGATCGGCATCCAGAGCAACCGAGAATGGGCCTGATAAAAAAGCGCCGTCCGATGCAGAGTCAGCTGCAACCGCATTGACACCAAGGCAAGGCGCATCAGGTTGTAACACATAAAAGAACGCCGCTTGCCACTCGCCCTCATCGATTTTAATGGGCATGCATGTGGCGGTGATGTTGGCTTCGTGCAGCGCAACAATGACCTCGTCGGGAAATTTTTGCTGAGCTTGCCCGTCGTTAGTAGGCATGTGATTAATTACTGGCGCACAACCTACCGCCGTTAGTTGATCACTAGTCGGGGTAAGTTTTTCCTGCATGGAGCGCCAGTGTAACAGCGCAGCTTAGTCGGTGCGGTTGTATACCGTTCCTGGTTGAATCGGTGTCTCATCGCCATACACGGTTCCTCGCTGGTTCTGAGCACCACGAGGCTCTCCGGGCAGCAGTACTTTGCCATCTCTGTGCATGTCTTCCAACCAAAGATCATGATGTTGTGCTGCCCACTCTTCCGACACGTAACCCGTTGCCATGCCCTGTATGGCCCCCTCTGTTCCAGCCGTACCAATGTAGATATGACCCAAAGCTATTGCAGTCCAGACGACCGCTGCGATTGCGTGTACCGCACTGGCATCCTGCATCAAGCCGCGAGCGGCATCCAAACCCGGAATCTGAATTTGCGGGTACATGGGTGAAACTAGAATGACTCCACTGATGCACACCGCCACACCCAATGTCATTAAAATCCAGAACCAGACTTTCTCACCACCGTTCATTCTTCCAGCCGATGGGTGAGCATCGCCAAACATACCACCACCTTTTGCAAACCATTTCAGATCAGTCATAGTGGGAAAGTTGTGCCATATCCACATGATGATCATCAGAAATATGCCAATGGTAAAGATGGGCCCGATAATATTATGAATGGTCATTGACAGACCTGCCCAGCTGGCGAAACCAGCTTTACCCAGCAATGGTATCAACAGGTTCTTACCGAGCAGCAAGCTGATGCCGGTAATAGACAAAACAATAAAGGAAAACGCCGTTATCCAATGGACCATGCGCTCGAAGCCATTCCACCGTGGCACCATACGACCTGAAAGTTCTCTTGCGACCAGCCGGTTTTTACCATGGAACAGATGATATAGAAGCAGCACTGCAGCCATACCAACGATAAGCCAGGATATATTTTTTACCAGCGCACTTTCTTTGAACTGACGCCAGTTCTCACCGCCTGATTGCACAAGGACATTAGCTCCCTCACCTTTTACAGCTGAGTACCCAGGCTCCCCATGACGTATAGCACGCCACAAGTCAGAACGCGGGTTAACCGACGAGCTGGCATCCTGGGCCGTGGCAGACATGCCCAGCCAGTGAATCGAGTAACTCGCCAGCGGCAGCGCCAACGAAAGAGAGAGAACGAGAAACGTACTCCAGAGAGCGATTTTTCTGCGTCTGGCTTTACTCATCTTGGACTTGCTCACAACTCCTCCTGACACAGCTCGGGCCTGATGGCCCGGCATGTGTTTCTTTCATTATGCTTAGGATTACGGTAAAGCTTCAGGCTAAATAAATTTTGCCTTTTAAGCTGTGTCAGGCTAAATAAATTTAGCCTGCGTATGCTGTTTCAGACTAAATAAATCTAGCCTTCATAAGCAGTTTCCCAACCCCAGGTTTGCGGACGGCCACCGCGACGCAAAACACGCTCACGATAGATGTCTGCCACCTCATCACCGTCGCCAGCAATAAGTGCTTTAGTCGCGCACATTTCAGCGCACAGTGGCAAAGAGCCTTCGGCAATTCGATTACGACCATATTGTTCGTACTCAGCGGTGCTCATGTCATCTTGAGGACCACCTGCACAAAAAGTGCATTTATCCATTTTGCCACGGGCACCAAAAGCGGTTTGCTGAGGGTACTGAGGCGCGCCAAACGGACAAGCATAAAAACAATATCCGCACCCGATACACAAGTCTTTATCATGCAACACAATGCCGTCGCCGGTGGTATAGAAGCAATCAACTGGGCAAACCGCCTGGCAAGGTGCATCAGTACAGTGCATGCACGCAACCGAAACAGATTTCTCACCGGGCTGACCATCGTCAAGAGTGACAACACGTCGACGATTAACACCCCAGGGTACTTCGTGCTCGTTCTTACAAGCCGTGACACAACCGTTGCACTCAATGCAGCGTTCTGCGTCGCATAGAAATTTCATTCTAGCCATGATTAATCTCCTCGCTTAGACCGCTGTTATCTTGCAAAGTGTCACTTTCGATTCCTGCATTTGCGTCACCGAATCGTATCCGTATGTCATGGTGGTGTTGTCTGCATCACCGCGCACATAAGGGGCTGACCCTTCTGGGTATTTATCCAGTAAGTCCTCACCTTCATAGTGGCCGCCAAAGTGGAATGGTGTGAAGACGACTCCGCGCGCAACTCTGTTAGTGACCATTGCTTTAGCCTGAATCTTTCCGCCTTCCGGACCCTCGAGCCAAACCATTTGCTCGTCCTTAATCGAAATATCATTGGCATCGGCCGGATTGATTTCGACGAACATGTCTTGCTGCAATTCTGCAAGCCATGGATTTGATCGCGACTCATCACCACCACCTTCGTATTCAACCAGGCGTCCACTGGTATGGATAAGTGGATAGTCTTTCGAATAATCGTCAGCTTGAATAGATGCGTAACGAGTAGGTAGTCGATAGTGAGACTTACGATCTTCATAAGTCGGGTAATCTTCAACCAAATCGTATCGAGAGGTATACAGAGGTTCACGATGTATAGGTACAGGGTCTGGGAATGTCCACACAACTGCACGCGCTTTGGCGTTACCGAATGGCGCGCAACCATGTTTGATAGCCACACGCTGAATACCGCCCGAGCGATCCGTTTTCCAGTTCTTACCTTCGGCGAGGGTTTTTTCTTCGTCGGTTAAATCATCCCACCAGCCCAATTGCTTCAGCATATCGGCCGTGAACTCAGGATAACCGTCTTCGATTTCAGCACCGAGTGAGTATGAGCCTTCGGCAAGCAAGTTTTCGCCGTCACGCTCTACACCAAAACGTGCGCGGAAGTTTAATCCACCATCAGCAACCGACTTACTGGTGTCATACAAATTCGGCGTACCAGGATGCTTCATGTCAGCCGTGCCCCAACAAGGCCAGGGCAGACCATAGTATTCGCCATCAAGAGGACCGCCTTCTGCCTTGAGTGACACTTCGTTGAATGTGCCGCGGTGCTTCATGTGCTCTTTGATTCGATCAGGGCTTTGTCCGGTGTAACCAATGGTCCACATACCCTTGTTGAATTCGAGTGTAACGTCCTCAATCACAGGTTCTTCACCGTTCATGGCAATGTTTTTCAAGAACTCTTTTTCAAAGCCAAACTTCTTGGCAAATTTTGCCATTATGGTGTGATCAGGCAATGACTCAAACAACGGCTCAATAACTTTGTCACGCCACTGCAATGAGCGGTTAGACGCTGTTACCGACCCAGAGGTTTCAAACTGAGTACAAGCTGGCAGCAAATACATACCTTCCTGTCGATCAGGAAGCACCGCCGTGTGGGTTGGGTAAGGATCGATAACAACAAGCAAATCCAGTTTTTCCATCGCCTTCTTCATTTCAGGCTGGCGGGTTTGCGAGTTGGGCGCATGGCCCCACAACACCATGGCGCGGATGTTATCTTTTTGCGCGATGTTGTCTGGGTCTTCCAATACACCATCTATCCAACGCGACACCGGCATGCCCGGACGGTTGATAGTTGGTACGTCTTTGTCACCAACTTTTTCATAGCTGCTTAAGTCGAATCGGCTGCGCACCCACTCGTGTTCCAAATCCCAGACTGCTGACCAGTGTTTCCACGAACCATCAGACAAACCAAAATAACCTGGCAAGCTGTGACTCAGGATGCACATGTCGGTCGCGCCCTGAACGTTATCGTGACCGCGGAATATATTTGCACCGCCTCCGCTAACACCCATGTTGCCCAAGGCTAATTGCATGGCGCAGTAGGCACGTGTGTTGTTATTACCGATTGTGTGTTGAGTACCACCCATGCACCAAACAATGGTGCCCGGACGATTCTCAGCCATTGTCTGCGCTGCTTGCTTTAAATGTTCGCCAGCAATACCGGTTACGCGTTCGGTTTCCTCTGGGTTCCACTTGGCAACCTCTTCCATCACCTGGTCCATGCCGTAAACGCGTTGCTTGATAAACTCTTTGTCTTCCCAGCCATTTTCAAACACATGCCACAAGATGCCCCAGATAACAGGAACGTCTGTGCCTGGACGCATTTGAATAAATTGATCTGAGTGAGCGGCTGTTCTGGTGTATCGAGGATCAACAACGATTAACTTGGAGCCATTTTCCTTTGCTTTAAAAATATGCTGCATGGCAACCGGATGTGCTTCTGCAGCGTTAGAGCCGATAAAGAACATTGCCTTGGAGTTTTGCATATCGTTATACGAGTTAGTCATCGCACCGTAGCCCCAGGTGTTTGCAACACCGGCTACCGTAGTTGAGTGACAAATTCGTGCCTGATGGTCAACGTTGTTGGTGCCCCACATGGCGGCAAACTTTCGAAACAAATATGACTGTTCATTATTGAACTTTGCAGAACCCAGCCAGTAAACCGAATCAGGAGACGACTCTTCACGAATCTCGAGCATCTTGTCACCGATTTCGTTAAGCGCCTCGTCCCATGACACGCGAGTCCATTTGCCCCCAACAAGCTTCATGGGGTATTTGAGTCGACGCTCTCCATGACCATGCTCACGCACAGACGCGCCTTTGGCGCAATGTGCGCCCATGTTAATAGGCGAATCGTAATCGGGCTCCTGGCCGGTCCAAACGCCGTTTTGTACTTCCGCCATGACCCCACAACCAACTGAACAGTGAGTGCATACGGAGCGTATGACCTCTGTTTCAACGCCAGCCTGCGGGCTGGTGCTGGCGGCTACCGTCTTTTTCATCATTGATGTGCCACCGGTAAACGCCAATGCTGCGCCTCCGGCTGTGATACCAGAATTACGCAAAAACGTACGACGGTTGATAGCTTGACCTAACAGGCTGTTGCCCGAAAGGCTATTGCCGGACGCTTTACTTGCTGCGTCCGAACTGATTTTTTTCTTTTGCAGTTTCATTGGAAGTCTCCTCCAACGTAATGAACATGAATAGTTAAGTAACGAATAATTCAGTAACGAATGGTCTAGAAACGCGCTCTTTCGTAATAGCGTTTTACTTTATCGGTTAACCTGTAGCCGGCATGGCCTGCTGTTTTGGCCGGTGCCACAATTTCTTCTTGATTTGTTACCGATGCCTCTGCAGCACCTGTAGCTACCGCACCACCAGCCACTACACTGCCTTGTAAAAAACCGCGTCGTTTGGCGTTGATGAATTTTGTTTTCTTGTCGTTAGTGTTGCTCATATGCCACTTGCTCCCAAGCCTGCTCGTTAGACTCGTGTATAAAAGGTTGCGTGTGTCGTGCTGGCTAATCGTAAAAAGCTTCAGCTTTTCATGGCTAGCAAGCGCGACTCGAAACTAAAAAAACCTTCCCCAAAAAAACCAACTGAACGGTAAAAGTGCGCCGCTTTCGCCGCTTGCAAATCCTCAAAAAATCTTGCTGCCCATGGCTCAAGATGATCTTTATAAAACTTTTGTTGCCTGGCTAGCGAAACATCTGCGCCACTTCTTATTATGATTGCCATGGCATCACACAGAGCCGCTATATGGTCTTCAGATTCTTTGACACCGTCTTGTCGCTCAATGCCCAGTTCGGCAAGATCGTTGCGCAACAGAGCCAGCGGCTTCTCCATCAAAAATCCGGTTACATACCACGAGCCGAACGGCACTAATTCACCTCGTCCAATGCCAATAAACAATGCCAGGTATTCATCCTTTGCAGAAGCCACATCCGCTTTAATAGCCGCTTGCTTCATAAGCTCCCAGCCCATGGCAACCTGCCCTTCGGATGCGTCCACTTCGTCAATGTCACGTAATACCTGTAACACAGACTCATCAGGCTCTGCGGCCAACAGCCGTCCCAGAAACTCGTAGACGCTTGCCCTCATGGCCTGCGCCTGATCGTTAAGGAAGGCGGTTTCGTCTTTAATTGCTAGTACTGGCGAATCTACAACTGACATTGATCGTATCCTTATCCAAACGAGGTAGCTACACGGATTAAAGCTATCTGCGTAAATCACTCAGAGTTACATGAGCGGCCATAAATTTGCACAATTTTTGATCGATTTGAATCGACTGGTCTATTTTGTCTTTACCGCAATAACAACAAATCAAGAACCAAAACTATTCCAAAGAGCATCCGAACATTTACGCTTACATGCTTAAACATTGTCATTCTTGTGAACATCGATGCCCTTCGCGTCTTGTTCAAAAATATCTTTGACTCTGCAATCATCACACATTTTTAATCGCCGCTTGGCGACGTCATCTTTGAACATCCAATGCCCTTCCAGTTTTGAAAACATTGATTGAATGATTTTTTTCGTGGCAAATGGTTTATAGCAACGAATGCAGTTAAAAGGCTCTTCTTCGTTGAGCGTACTAATTTTTCGCGCCTCGATGCTGTCGAACGTGTATTGCGCATTTAAGCTAATTGCCGATTCAGGACAAGCCGCTTCACACAGGCCGCACTGCAAGCAGTTGGCTTCTATCATGCGCAGTGCTGGTGTGTCCTGACCATCGAGCAGCGCCTTTGCCGGGCAGACCGAAACACAAGCCATGCACAAGGTGCAGTTGTCTTTGTTCACATCGATTACACCAAACGGCGCGCCCTTGCTTAAATTAACCACTGGTTTGGCAGGTTGCAATCTTTCCGACAATGTATCCAGCGCCATACGAACGGTTTGACGCTTGTTACCTTGAATCGCAAAGTTCGCCACTTTTAACGTTGCGAGCCTGGATTGCTGCAGTTGGTCTGGATCTATTGAATATTTTTTATCAGTGTCTATGGGTTTATCAGAATCTTTACGTTTATCTGAATCGCTACGTTTAGCTGAACCTACAAGTTTCTCAGAACTGATAAAAGAAACAACAGGCTTTACAACACCCATTGCACCGAGTAACTCATGCAAAACACCTGTCTGTGAGCGCAGAGCACGCAGGCTTAGTTCGTCCATGTCATCATCAATCAATAATAAAATATGGTGCACACCAGCACACAACATACTTGCCCAGTAATCCATACCAAAAGCTGACACCTCTTCAACCAACAATGTTAAAACCCCGGCCTGCTCACCAATTGCATCGATTTGCGTTTGCTGCGCTTCGTTATGTAACAGCAGTACCCGTTGCCCACCCGATTGCAACATCTCTCTGGTTCGCTCAATCGCATCAGCTGGTTTTGGATAGGCATAACTGATTGCACCACTGGGGCACACAGTTGAGCAACTTCCACATCCTTGACAAAGATGCGGGTCGACAACGATGCCTTCACCATCTGAACTTATTGCATTAGTTGCGCAAGCGTTCAAACATGCATTACAACCAGTAAGCTCACTACGACTGTGCGCGCAAATATTTACGTCATAGTTAAAATATTTAGGTTTTTCAAACTCGCCAACCAGCTCTGGCAATGCAATTAATGCAACTTGTAGCTGCTCTGCAGTGGGTGCGTGATAATAGCCCAGCGGTGCCAAACTAACCGATAAGGTTGCTTGCGGGTTCAGGTCTAACACCAGATCAAACAACCCGCTTTCAAGATAAACTGACACACCCAAACTAGTAGCTTGACCATCAAGTTCAACAGTGGCGTCAAACGCCCCCAAGTACCCTATAACGCTCAAATCTGGCACCACAAACGCTGCAGTTCCTGCTTCTGTTAGCCGCTTATCGATACGATCGATTGATGCATCTTTGCTGACTACTGTGCATTTAAGCTCTGTTAGTTGGGCTGCTGCATCCATCGCCGCATCGATATCATCACCGATGATCAGGCAATGCCCGTTTGAATGAAAATCAATAATCGACGTTGCTGCCTGAATATTCTGACTTGCCACTATCTCATCTGTGGATGTAACAAAGTTAACGGTAACGTCGTCGTTGTTCATACTGACTCGCCTTGCTTTTTTATTAAAGATGTCTTCAAGGATGTTTTCACAGGCATATCCACCGACTCTTTCATTTCCAATGAAGGGCTTGTCTCAGCCAGCTCAAGTGCTTCGGTGCTCTCTGATGCTTCACCCTCAATGACATTTTCTTCTAATTCTAATTCCGACTCTGTATCGATCTCAGCTTCTGCTTCTGCTTCTGCTTCTGCTTCTGCTTCTGCTTCTGCTTCTGCTTCTGCTTCTGCTTCTGCTTCTGCTTCTGCTAACAGTCTTTCCTGCTCTAAACGTTCCTGCTCAAGTTTTTCTTTTCGCTCTTTATGAAATTTCATATCGCAGGTAACGGTATCACCCAACGGCTCGAACACGGTGTAGTCTTCATCGTAGTCATTCAGACCATCTCGTATGTTATAAATCGGCAATGAGAAAACATGACGTAACGCGGCTTTGCGCAATTCATCCGACACGCCACGGTTAAAAAAACCACTCACATCACTACTTGCGTCAAGGGTTTGAATCTCAGGCATGTCTTCGTCAGTTAGAAGCGGCTCCTCTGGCTCTGTCTTTTCTGGTGTGTCAGTCGAGTGAGTTGGGCTTTGCGAATCAACGGATAAATGATCTGGAGCCGGTTGTGTTTCTGTGCCAGCATCTCCGTCGAGCGCAATGGGCGAATTTGCGACATGCAAGTTGGAGTCAACTTGCAACACTGAGTCACCCACCAAAGGATCTTGCTTATTCAGAAGCTCTGCCTGGGCTTCCTGGATTTGTTGAATTTCCTGCTTTGGCTGCTGTCGGGCTTTGTCCTTACGTTGCGACCAGCGACTAACAAATGAATGACCAGATCCTGATTTTTCATCGTTACTCATGTTGGTTGCGCCTTTGGGTTATCCACCCACTTTTTGCGCTTGCGCTTTTCGAACGGTTTGGGTTTGTAATGCTCCAGTACAAACGCTTCCATGTATCGATAAAGCTCTGCCGGAATCGCTGTTGATAACACCAAAGCGTCTGTTTCAGCATGCGATATCGCTTCGTCGTAATCGATGGTAACTAACTTCGGCTCTACCGGAAGCGCATGTTGATCAGATTCAACATCCTCGTAGCAAACCACGTAAACAAGCGGCTTGTCTCCAATTAGCGCATGCCAATAGCGCTCGCAGGCATCCTTGTACAGGGTAACTTTATAACCACCAAAAGAGAATATTTCCCCATCATCGGTGCTGCCAACCTTCTGACCTGCCGGCTGTTGATGAGTCACTGAATCGCCCACAGCAACTCCGTGCAGGTACCAGGATGGAAGCTGCCACCGCTGGTTTTTGAGCAGTCTTTTTTCCAGCATCACCGTCACCGGTAAGCTAAGCCGAATGCTCGATGGCTTTTTGCTATCATTTGGCAATGCTGCGCGCCTAATCGGTTTGAGAGGGGTCAGACTACTGCATGACCCTGATTAGTTAAAGACTATTGAGCCCCGAGCGGACTAAAAATCTGAGCTTGTGGGTTAAATTCTATCTGCCAACAATTCACAATGCGACATATTGTCCCAAGACGCGCCAGAGTGAAATACAATGCCTAGGTGCAGGCCCACTTTAAGTGCACACTACAACCAGATAATTCACGACCACAAGAGAAGCGCTGTCGCCATGAACGTTGCCGCCACAAATTATCGGCCGCTAATGACCAAAGAAGGCCTTGATCCCGCACACGGTGTTAAGGCTGTTAACGAATTTGGCGAAACACAAAGTGTGTTTGTCCCCGGTGAAATACCCTTGACCATTCGCGTTGACGGAATGGAAGTCGTTACGCTAATGACCTTGGGCACAGAACCTGAAGCGCTCACCTTAGGCTACATTCGAAATCAAAAACTGATAGAAGATATCCGTACCATAAAATCGGTCAGTGTCGACTGGGACAGAGAATTAGTTGACGTTGAAACACACACGGGTGAAGGCATATCAGATTGGCAAGAGAAAATGAAGCGCCGCATAATTACCAGTGGCTGCGGGCAAGGTACTATTTTTAGTTGTACGGTAGACAAGCTGTATGAAGTTAAATTAGACCCACCCAAACTCAAACAATCCTCTTTGTACGATTTGATTAAAAATGTCAGTCGATTAAATGATGTCTATCGCGTATCAGGCGCGGTCCACGGTTGCGGATTATGCACAAGTGACGAATCTTTGATGCACATCGAGGATGTCGGCCGACATAATGCTGCAGATGCAATCGCCGGGCGCATGTGGCTGGACGACCTGCCTGGCGACGATAAAATTTTCTACACCACTGGTCGACTGACATCCGAAATCGTTATGAAAACTGCCTTTATGGGTATTCCTGTACTGCTCTCTCGTTCTGGGGTGACGCGAATGGGATTGGAATTGGCGCAAGAGATTGGCATGACGATGATTGCCAGAGCCAAAGGCAAGCACTTCTTAATTTATAACGGCGCTGAGCACGTCGAGCTTGACGACAAACCACCTGAGCGACGCACACCTCCACCAACCAAAGGCATGCGGGACTTAAGCTAGAGCTGCAATTCATGTCAAGCACGATTACACATAATCAAACTAACAATACGTTTTTGACCGTGCCTGAACTTGCACAGCTACTACATGTTAACGAAAAAAAAATCTATCAATTAGCGGGTGAAGGCGACTTACCCGGAACAAAAATTACTGGCAAGTGGATATTCCCACGGCATCTCATCGAAGACTGGATTGCGGAGAACAGTCACGGTGGCGCACTAACTGATCGACTGATCGTTACCGGCAGTGATGATCGCTTGCTGAATCATGTTTGCAATCAAATGGCAGTGGACCATCAACAATCGGCTTTATTCAGTTACAGCCCATGCGGTACACGCCATGGTTTACGCATGCTGGATACGCGCCGCGCTGACGCCTGCTTTATCAATTGGGGTGCTGCCGACAATAGTGCTCGCAGACATCTGGGACTGATGCGAACTTATAAAAACCATGGCAGCTGGATTATTGTGCGGTGTTTTCAAAGAACACAGGGCTTCATATTATCCAGGCAGTGTGCTGAAAAAAATCCTGCTATTAAGCAATATTTGGAAACAAAGCAGCCGCTGGACATTAAGCTGCTGCTGCAAGACTCATCTCTTCAGTGGGCTCACCGCAGTAGCGATGCTGGCGCTACAAGGTTTCTTGAAGATGCCTGCACAACACAAAACCACAGCTATGCCGATTTAAACTTAAGTTACATTTGCAACACTGAACGCAGTGCAGCCGGTGCAGTCAGTACCGGGGATGCCGATATTACTTGTGGCACGCAAGCAGCAGCACACGAATTTCAACTGCCTTTTATTCCGGTAGCAGATGTATCGTTAGATATGGTCATGACCCGCCGAACATACTTTCGGTCGTTAACTCAATTGTTCTTTAACACTCTGACCAATGACAATACACGCGCCATAGCAATGCGAATGGGTGGTTATAATTTGCACGCTAAGCTTGATGTGCTTGCTGCTGACTGACTTTTCGTCACAACCACTTCGTGGGGCCACCTACTCACGTTTAGTACGATTGCTTAAACACGCTCTCCGGCTTTGTTGAATTGTTAGGCACTGTTTTGCTTAAAAACGCAGCATAGTACTAGCATGCAGCTTGACATGAATCTCCCGCTAAACCCTGTAACAAATAAAATTGACAGGGTTGTTGTACAGCTTCATGGGGGTACCCACTTGCTGAATCAGACCCTGGTTCAGTACCACGATACGATCAGCTAATGTCATTGCTTCAACCTGATCATGAGTAACATAAATCATGGTAGCGTTTAACTCATGATGTAACCGTGCTATCTCCAACCGGGTTTGCACACGCAATGCAGCATCCAGATTGTTGGATTATTTTTCTGACTCATTGTTTTGTTGCATGGCAAGGCTCATGTTGTCCCGTACAGATAAATGCGGATACAAGACATAGGTTTGAAACACCACGGCAATACCTCTAATTGTCCAGAGATATTTACTCACCACACCCATAAAGCGGTTAAATTGAGACAAACCAACCCACTACTGGTCACTATCGAGTCCATACTGCCGGTACAACCACCGGATTCGGCTGGCAATTGGCCGATAATTGTTACCATGAAGTACCATCACTAATGTTCAACCAGAGTCACGTAACCACGAACATGGTCTTGATAACCACCAAATGACAAATTCATTCGCATTAATTGGCGCAGCCATTGGTTTGGGTTCAGCGAAGGTCATTAATAGCGCCTTGCTTATCTCTGGCAAGACAATAATTGATGTCTGTGCACAAGAAGATATTCCGGCCGAATTTACGCCAATACAACTAAACGGTGGAACATTGATTGCCGGCTTTGTTGACCTGCAAGTAAATGGTGGTGGCGGATTATTATTCAATAATGACCCCAGCGTTGACACAATAAAAGCTATCACAAAAGCACACGCTCGATTAGGTACATGCCGAACGCTTGTCACTTTGATATCGGCAGATAAAAACACCACAACCAAAGCCATTGAGGCATCAATACAAGCGGCCGCGCAAAACATACCCGGATTTCTTGGACTGCATTTGGAAGGCCCACATTTGTCTCAGACAAAAAAAGGTGCGCACAGTGAAAACGCGCTGCGAGAAATGAACGATGAAGATTTAACCCAATTGTGTGAAGCAAAGAAGCAACTACCCTGTTTGATGATCACTGTAGCGCCAGAGATAGTGAGCAACAAACAAATCGCCCGCTTGGCAGAAGCTGACATTATTGTAAGCCTGGGTCACAGCAACGCGAGCGCTGAACAAAGTGAAAGTGCTTTTCAGCACGGGGCGTGCTGCGCAACGCATTTATTCAATGCCATGAGCCCGCTAAATCACCGCGCACCTGGGCTGCCCGGTGCCACCTTATTTAATGACGCAGTGTATGCAGGTATTATCGCCGATGGGGTACACGTTAGCCCGGCTGCGCTTTCACTTGCTGTGCGTTCCAAACAAGGCACAGGCAAGCTATTTTTAGTGTCCGATGCAATGGCAACAGCGGGAACAAACCAGCAGCAATTTCAACTCGATGGCAGGACAATCACCCGAAGTAACGGCAGACTCGAATTAGCCGATGGCACACTCGCCGGGGCTGATATCGACATGCTGTCCTCTATGCGCCTTTTAATCGATGACGTCGGCGTATTGCCCGAAGTGGCTGCTCGCATGGCGTCCAGCTACCCAAGTGCCTGCATCGGCGCTGTAGAAAATCTGGGTTCGCTGACCAAAGGTCATTTTGCTAATGTGGTACACCTTAGTGATGACATGCAATTACAACAAGTATGGCTCGATGGAACCTCACAGCTGTAAGGTTAAGCTGTGGCAGTTTTTGCGCTTAAGCTGATGCTAAATCTGTTGCTTGCGGCACAAAGCGATGTCCTGTTGAAGATACAGGCAATCTGACAGTAAAAACAGAGCCTTCACCAACGGTGGATGCGACATCAATATTGCCACCATAGCGTTGCACTATTCCGTAGCTGACAGACAAACCCAGTCCAGTACCGTTTTCTTTAGCATGAGTGAAGAATGGGTCGAACACTCGGTGGATGTTTTCCGGTTCTATACCGATACCATTATCCTGAACCTCGATAAACACGAAATCGTTTTTAACAAGCTTAGTGGTAATGGTGATCAAGCCATTTTCAGGGGTCGCCTGCGCTGCATTGAGCACAAGATTTATGACTACCTGCTGAAGTTCTTGGCCATCTATACGGATTGTCGGAACGTTGCTAAAGCGCGTTTCAAGCTTTATGCGTTTTTGTACTAGTTCGTGCTCAACCAATATCAACGATGATTCCAATAGTTTATTGACATCAATTTCGACATCACGCTCAGGAGATAGCTCAGCGTTTTGGTCACGCGATAAGGGAAATCCCAGTGTCGCCAATTCGTGTTCTTTAAGAGGCGCGGTTGTGCTTGGGCGGGAGTATTGCAGCAATCGATCAGTAATGGAACGGATGCGATAAACCTGCTCGATAATCAAGTCAATTTCGGTTTGCACATCGGCACTGTGCTCTCCCATTTCCTCGATCAGTATATCCATATTACCCAGTATGACGGCAGTGGGGTTATTGATTTCATGCGCAACACCAGCAGTCAATTGACCAACTGCGGCCAGCCGCTCAGCAGTAGCAAGCTTTTGCTGCGCGCTGTGCAGCATGGTTATGGATTCTTGCAAAGACGCATTCTTCATTTTAAGCTCGGTGGTGCGCTCCTGCACTTTGTTTTCGAGCTCACTGGCATTGGCCTCAATTTTTGCGCTGTGTTGCTCGAGCGTGTCCAGCATGAAATCAAACTGAGTTGCTAATTCGCCTATCTCATCATTGGCTTGCAATTTCCCAATGCGACGATGCTCACCATCGGCAGTCGCCCGAACTACACGCGCAATCGATTCCACCGGTTTGAATATGGACTTGGCTCCCATTATGGCTGCCACAACAGCCAACAATGAACCCGCCAGCACAACAGCCGCAATTAACGCGATACCCCGGAAAAGATCTTGGCGGAACGGGGCCTCGAGATAACCTGCATAAAGCATCCCGACACGGTTCCCGTAAACATCTATGATGGGTTCGTATGCCGATATATACCAATCGTTAACAACGAATGCCCTGTTTACCCACGTGGTGCCCTGCCCCAGAACAGAGCTTTGTACCTCATTTGAAACACGCGTGCCTAATGCACGAGTGTCATCACTTCTTGGTACATTAGTGGTTATTCGCACATCATCCAAAAACACAGTTACTGTGCCGCGACCGCCCTCTGCAAGACTACCCGGACCATAAACCAGGTCGCGAATCTCATCAACGAATGCGTAATTACGGTTTAGTAGAAGCCCGCCCTCCAAGACACCCAGTGTTGTACCTTGTGTGTCGCGCACGCGTTGCAATACTCGTATAACCATTGCACGCTCTTCACGGGTTCTGCTTGATGGTGCAGCACGCGGTGTATCTATTAGCTCAAATATTACTTTGTCGGCCAGGTGCTTGCCTTCAGCCTGCCAGGCCTCTGGTTGATAAATTTCTATACCAGTTGCGGTATCGGGAGAAGGCGCAAGTGGTGCTGACTTAAAAACGCCATCGGTTAGCGGTGAGTTCTTTAAAGACCAATCTTCCCATCCCGACGTTTCAAGTCTTTTAGAACCATCGTGGTTAAGCAAGTTGATGAAATCGAATCCGACATCGTGCTGTTGGTTTTGCAATAAACGCTGCACAGCACTAAAATCCTTATCCTCAAGCCGTTCCAACAAAGCAGCACTACTGGCTAACGATGTTAATGCACTTTGTCGATCAAGCTGCATGCGCTTGAACACATCATGGGTTACGTTTAAATCGGTGGTGACTTTGGCAAAGAGTTGCTTGTAGGTATAGGCCGTAGACCATTGGGCTGACAGAAATATGAGCGTGCCGGTGAGGAGCAGTAGCGGCCCTAATACCAAAGCCAACAACTTGTGGCGAAGGCTGAGTCCGCGAACAAAATCCAGAATAGAAGACACGTAAGTCAGATTAATTTAAGTAGCCTGGTCGGCAATGGTGTTCGCTGGGCCATACCAAAGGTTCTGTTTTCTTTCGAGGGTTTTTCTGGAAACGCCTAGCTGCCGCGCTGCAGCTGACTTATTATTATTAACCGAAGCCAGCACCAACTCGATGTGCGCTCGCTCCACCGCATCGACTGTCCAGCTTAACGGATACCCTTCGTTTTTTTCGTGCTCCGACGGGTCACAATTATGCAAACAGTCTGCCGGCAGTCTGCCCATCAACAATGTTCGCTCAATGACATTTTTTAATTCTCGAACATTGCCGGGCCATTGATAATCATTCAGACGCTGCCAATCGGTGTGCATAAGCTCAATTGGCACTAACCGCATCTCAGCAGAAAGTACCTCAAAAAAGTGTTCTACTAAAGCTGGTATATCATCGCGACGCTCACGAAGCGACGGTACTTCTATGGGCAATACATTAAGTCGATAATAAAGATCACTTCTAAACCGATCGGCTGCGGAATCGACTGCCAAATTTCGGTTAGTGGCAGCAATAACGCGCACGTTAACGGGAATTTCTTTTTCGCTGCCAATTTGCCTGATGGTCTTTGATTCTAAAACACCCAGTAATTTGGCTTGCATAGGTAAAGGCAACTCACCGACTTCATCGAGAAACAAAGTACCACCATCAGCGTGTAAGAACAGGCCTTCACGTGAATGTGTTGCACCACTAAATGCACCTTTGGTGTGTCCGAACAACTCACTTTCAAACTGCTCAGGAGCAATCGTGCCGCAATTAAGAGGCACAAAAGGCCCCGTGCGTTTTGACATCACGTGAATTGATCGCGCTATCAATTCTTTGCCGGTGCCGGTCTCGCCATAAATCAATACATTGGATTGCGTCGGCGCTACTCGCTCAGCTAATTTCATGGTGTTCTTCAACGCATCACTCTCACCGATGACACCACGATCGACTTTTATTTGATTAAGTTGTAGCCGCAGCAAAGAATTTTCGCGAAGTATTCGACGTTTTTGCAAAGCAAGCTGCATCGACATCAACATTTGTTCTGTACGAAACGGCTTCATAATGAAATCATCAGCACCATTTCTCAGCGCCGAGATAGCCATATCAAGATCGGCGTAGGCCGTCATGTAAATCACGTGCGTTTGTACACCTGCATCGCGAAGTTGCCGCAACCATTCAAGCCCGGACAAACCAGGTAGACGAATGTCCACCAACAGAAGATCGAAGTGATACCGAAGTCGGAGTGCTTCAGCTTCTTCAGCGCTACCCGCCACTTCCAAAAGAGCGCAACGCTTCTCTAGCGATCGTTTAAGAAAATTTCGCATCCCCGGCTCATCATCCACAACCAGAATGGCGACAGAGCTCAACAGCTTGTCCAGCGTTTCCAAATCGCCAAGCGGAGGACTGGTTTTTCGTGCTGCATCGATAGACGTTACGGACATGGCAACCCTGCAAGACTTACGAACCTGACACACTACGACACAATTGGTTGGCCGGTCAACAGCTGACCAGCCAATATCAGGTTTTATAATGAATTTTTGGGTATATCGTTGATCTGCGATCAGAAAAACAAGTCGGTGTAATGAGCGCGCGGTGACCAACTAGCGCCCTGATCAACGACGCATCAAGACAAAAAGGGTTCCTGAAGTACAATACACGGGCCTCGCACACAGCACGATCTACATGCTCGCCGACCCAGCAATATCAAAAACCGCCATTTCGGCCAAACCCGTGTTGAAATGGGCGGGTGGAAAGCGCCAGCTGCTCCCGCAGATAATGGAACGCGCGCCCGAGGCGTATGGCACCTACATAGAACCTTTTTTTGGTGGTGGTGCCCTGTTCTTTCATTTGCAGCCCAAGCGTGCCGTTATCGCAGATGCAAACGCTGAGCTGATTAACTTATACCAAGTTATCGCTAACGATGTGGATGCGCTGATCAAATCGCTCAAGCAGCATGAAAACACGGCCTCCTACTTTTATGCACTACGTGCACAACTTACAGAGGAACTAAGCAACATAGAGGCAGCATCTCGAACTTTATACTTGAACAGAACCTGTTTTAACGGGCTTTTTCGGGTTAACAAAAAAGGCCAGTTTAATGTGCCTTACGGTAAGTATGTAAAAACCAATTTTTGCGATGAACCAACGCTACACAAGGCTGCCCAAGTGTTCGCGGGCACCACCGTTATGGCAGCTGACTACAAACAGGTACTTTGCGAACAGGCTAAAGCGGGCGACTTTGTATTTCTTGATCCGCCTTATGTGCCGGTTTCTAAGTACAGCGACTTCAAGCGCTACACAAAAGTGCAATTTACAGAACAAAACCATATTGAGTTAGCTCAGGAAGTTGCAAAACTAAATGATCTCGGTTGCCACGTGCTGCTGACCAATTCTAATTGCGACTTGGTGCTGGAGCTTTACTCAAAATACCAGATTGATGTTGTTGATTCTCGGCGCAGTATCAATAGTAACGGCTCTAAGCGCGAAGGCAAGGATGTCATTGTCACCGTTAGACCAAAACAAGTGTTCAGTAGCAAAAACATTACCGCACCCGGCCCGACTACCAACCGCTCCCAAGCAACAGGTTCAGGCTTAGACCCACAGCAGCAGCTCAGTAAATTTCCACCCACTCGATTCATGGGTTCAAAAAACAAATTAATTACACCGGTACGCGATGCTATTTTGTCGCAGCCATGCAATACCGTTCTGGACTTGTTCTCTGGCTCTGGCGTGGTTTCTTATATGTTAAAGAGTGAAGGTAAGCGGGTGATCAGTAACGACTACATGGCATTCTCTGCACAAATAAGCAAAGCACTAGTTGAAAACAATCACGTGACGCTGGCTCCCGCCACAGCGAGCTCATTGCTTAAACCCAACGCTCTATCCGATAACTTTGTTGAAAAGCACTTTACTGATTTGTATTTTAGTGACGATGAAAATCGACTAATCGACAACGTGCGCGCAAACATAAAGCAGCTTGACGATCCGTATGAAAAAGCAATTGCTATTTCTGCTTTGGTTAGAGCATGCTTTAAGAAACGCGCCAGAGGCATTTTCACATACGTTGGGCAACGCTATGACGATGGTCGTAAAGATCTGAAAATAACACTGGCAGATCATTTCTTAATTGCCGCAGATGCGCTTAATGAAGCTGTGTTTGACAACAATCAAAATAACCTTGCGTCCAGATGCGATGCACTTGACACCGACTATACGCCAGAGCTTGTATACATTGACCCACCCTACTACAGCCCACATTCGGATAACGAATACGTGCGACGTTATCATTTTGTTGAGGGAATCGCTTGCGATTGGCAAGGCGTTGATATGCAGTGGGAAACAAAAACAAAGAAATTCAAGAACTACCCAACACCCTTTAGCACCAAAAAAGGCACTTACACCGCGTTCGATCAATTATTTTCCATGTATCGGGATAGCACATTGGTAGTCTCTTATTCTTCTAATGCCAAACCCACCAAAGATGAAATGTTAGCGCTTTTAGGGCAATACAAGTCAAACGTTGATGTTGTGTCTGTTAACCACCGCTATAGCTTCGGAAATCAGGGACACAAAATTTCAGAAAACAAAAATGCTGTTAGCGAATTTATTTTCATTGCAAAGTAGGATTGCGAAACACACCTTAACTCAGCCGTTGTCTCTTCATCCTAAACTTTAGTCTAGGGAGAAAATTTCCTTCGAACACTGCTACTACTTTTTAAGTGCACGCATTCGTGACGCACTCCGCACAAATTTATAGAACTGCCAATAATGATCACCCAGTGTGTATCAACTGCGGTTTGAGTGGATTATCATCAAGTCAAGAATTCGTTTAATGCTTCTTTTTTTACAGTTTGGCTCTTCAGAGCAGCTCGATAAAACGGTGTATTGTCATCAACGAATATCTCGAGCGGTTATCGATGGAAATTATGCACATTATAAATATATTGGCTTCTCGTTCGTGTGTGCTGTGCTGCGTGCTTTTTTCGTGTCTTTGGTTAAGCAGTTGTGCCAGCGTAGACAGCCCTTCTAGAGGAACTGCCGGCCCTAATTCCGGACCTGTTACACCAGGACAAGAGCAGGCGGAAATGATCGCCACAGATCTGGTCAGTGCAATGATGCAACTGTCCGAATTTCCACCCTGGGCCACCACCATACAACTAAGCGACTCAACCTCAGAGTTTGGTCAGGCATTAAGAAAAACTCTCAAGGCAAGTGGCTATGGCGTGCAGAACGTGGACTCCGATATCGGCAATAACAACCTCACCTCTAAGCGTGCACTCAACGGGTCAGGCGACAATCAGCGGGTTCGATACAACGTGACCATAAGAGACATCACACTAGCTCGTGAATTTGAAGTGGATGAAAACAGGATATGGCCCAAGACACCGATATACATTACTGGCACGAGTCCCCAGCGAATCACGCCAAACGATGATTTATTCAGGCAACAAGGTCGAGCCGGAGCGCAGGCTGTGATGTTTCCAAGTGGTGTCGAGTTTTTTGATAAAAATGGAACTGTAGTCGAATATCAAAAGCGTTACGTGCGCGTCACCCCTGAAAGCGAACGTTCTTTCGAAGATTCGATATCTCACCAGCGTATTCTCATAGCCGCACGTTCTCGTGCTTTATTTACCAGCAAAGTAAACAACAGCGTGGACGTGCGCAACTGGCCGGCCTACAAGCAGGTTCTGTTGCAGTTTCCCAGTGAAAACACATCCATTCTTGGGGCTTTCAATAAAACCGCGATTAAGAAACTGCTGCAGGAGTTCGATGCTTCTCTTCACGGGCTAAGCCTTACCGGTTGCGCATCAAACAAAAGCTTACTCTGGGATGGCACTGAACTGGACTCACTCGATAGACAGCGCAGAGTATTTGATGAATTACTTGTATCAGGAATACCGCTTGAGCGCGTGAGAGAAAACGGATGCTTCGGCAGCGAATTCAGCAATGAACTTCCAAAGAATTCTGTAATTTTAACGTTAAGAGTACGAGTTGAAGAGACGTAGGATGAATTTATGAAAACCCTTATCATCACCACTGCACTATTCCTTTTGTCTGGTTGCCAATCGATAGGCTCGGGGAAAAACGATGTTGTAGACAACCAACTGGTTAACGATTCAGTTCTGTCCAACTTTAGTAATGAACACAACCAGGTGATCGCCAACAATCTTGTCAATGCCATGACACAATTAGACGGTTTGTATCCGATCGTCACGACATTACAAATCCCTGAAGCCAAAACACCTTTTGGACAGGCTTTAGTGGCGGCGGTTGATGATGCAGGCTATGGTCAACAGGCGGTGGACGGAGATTTAGGTACTAACTTACTCAGTTATCGCGCAATTAATTCTGAATCTGAGCAAGGGTATAAAACGCAATACCGCATAGAGGTGGGTGAAAGCTACGTTGAAAGAGAATACCGTATTCATGATGACGAGGTAGTACCTACATCGCCAATGCGCGTCAGCGGCAATAATGATGAAATTGAGCTTGAAGACCAGCGCTTCAATTCTTCAGCATTAGAAAGCTCCAATTCGTACGTGGTCATAAAATCTGAGTCTGTTCCAGCGATAAAAGTTTTTAGTGTCAACGGGCGCGCAGTGCCTCAATACGACTTGGTACCGGTTCCTGCTCCCAGCGACGTCGTCGGATCATTCAATAATATATTTGGTTCCAACAAAAGTAGTTTTGAGCACCTGTTAACAGACTATGAGGGCGTCGTGACCGAGATATTAATATTCCCAAACGATTCGCTGCGTTTGGGAACACCAAATAAAAATATTATAAAGAAACTGGTATCCGCCTATGACACCAACTCTGATGTCTTTTCAGTATTAGGCTGCAGTCAAGGCTCAACATCAATTGACAATGGCAATCAGTATTTAGCCGTAGGCAGAGCTGACAGAGTCAAGGAAGAACTTATGCTACTCGGCGTAGCAGAGAGCAATATATTCGATGAGGGCTGCTGGGGTTCGAGTCACGGCGTTAAAGACCTGCCGGGAAAAGGTGTCGTACTAAGCCGTAAAAGTCTAAAAGCAGGTTAAAAATTATGCTTGGCAGAAAAATTCCAGCAATCAAAGCAGGCCCAAAACCTTTTGGTCTGCTGACGCTGCTAATGCTCGTCTGCATTGCCTCTGTTTCAATTTCAGTCAGTGCAATGGACCTACTTATGCTAAGTGGTAAGAAAAGCAGCCTGGAAGATCTACACAAGAGCAACATGTGGACACTTGTTATGGTCTGGTCACTAGACTGTGTCGCCTGTGAGGAGCAGAAGCCAGTCATTGATCGCTTTCATCAAGACCATCATCTTAGCAACGCACAAGTTGTTGGGTTGGCATCGGATGGAGATCAGTTTTTGATTGAAGTAGCTCAGCGTGTTAACAATAGACCGCTACGATTCAAAAACTACGTACCCCGAACCGAGTCGTTTGAAGCCGAATATTTGCAAATAACCGGCAAAAAATTTCATGGTACGCCAACCTATTTGCTTTTCAAACCCGGTGGTGAACTTGTTGGTGTTCACGCGGGTACACTGGAAAGACAAGAGCTAGAGGACATTGTTGGTCCGGCTGAGACAATACTGACGCCTTCAGCCGATTTAATTCGTTAACGACCAGACCTTGTTGCAATAACGGGTCGGGTTTTTTTTTCAAAACCTTGTTGGTTTGCGCTATTCAGCGGAGGCGCAGCTCATACATAAAACGATTTGTTTATACACAGTTCGCTAACTGTTACGAAAAAACGCAAGCGGTAACAGCCTGCTCTTGATCGAGTTATGAAGTAGAATTACGCACGTTCGTATACTTTTACTCAACGATCATTCTCTGCATGGATGTTCCAAGCATTAGCAACATCAAAGTATTCTATGCGTTCAATTTTTTAGGCTGCTTTCGCCCACACTGGCCCATTGCCGTACTTTATTATCAGTCGATAACAGAGTCCTACGCCAGTGCAATGATGATTTTTTCAGTTATTTTTTTGGCGCAATCCTTGTTTGAAGTTCCAACTGGCTTGGTTTCCGATTTTATAGGTCGGAAAAAAACCATGATTATCGGCGCCTTTTGCAGCTTTGTAGCTTTGATGTTGTATGCAATCGGAATCAATATATGGGTGTTAATCGCAGGAGCTGTTTGCGAAGGCCTGGGTCGATCTCTCTTTAGTGGGACTGATAAAGCTTTTTTGTATGAAACATTAAAAGAGCAGGATCAGTTGAGTCAGTTTGAAACCATTTTTGGCAAAGTTGGTTTTTTCGAACAAATATCATTGGGTATCTCTGCGATGCTGGGCGGTTTCCTGGCCCTTGTGTCATTGCAATTCGTCATGTGGGTTGCCGTGATACCCAGCATTTTAAGTCTGATTGCCGCTTTTTGGTTTGTGGATACCAAGCGAGGCTTAGTCAATGAACAATCCCCCTATGGCATGCTGAAAAAGGCGTCAAACGGTCTGGTCAGGAATAGACGTTTGCGACTTGTAAGCATGGCTGAAGTCCTTGGCTTCGGATTTGGTGAAGCAACTTTCTATTTCCAGGCTGTGTTTTTCAATTTGTTAATACCCCAATGGCTTATCGGTGTAGTGCGTAGTTTGAAGCATTTGTTTGGAGCAATCGGATTCTGGACAGCTGGAGGTGTTATCAAACACTTCGGCTATAAACGACTATTAATTGGAGGCAACATAATTGTTAGCTTTATAGAACTTATAGTCCTGACTTTTGCCAGTGTGCTATCGCCGTTCGTTATGGCCATACTCAATGTGAATTATGGCTACTCCACCACCGCTAAAAATGGTTTGATGCAACATGAGTTTTCAGACAAACAACGCTCCACGATGGGCTCGATAGTGTCGCTGGGAGGCAGCCTGTGTTTTTCTATCGTTTCGGTCTTATTGGGTCTAATTGCAGATATTGCTACGCCATTGCATGCAATGCTATTCGGGCTATCGAGCAATATCGCTATAGTTTGGATCTATACGGCAGTGTTTACAAAAGAAAAAACAACTCTACGTCCATAGCCACCTAAGTCAACGGTCTGACAAAGCGTTCTACTTGATCGGCTGCCAGCCCGGCTCCTCTGCTGGTAGCGTCTCTTGCTGTTTCTTTTTAGTGGGTGTGGAGTGCGACGTAATCTCCTGCCAGACGTCCGACTTTTCAGATGACTTCGAATCAGCAATCGGTGTATCAGAAGGGATATCCTTACTCGACACTTCATCCCAGTTTTCAGCCAAAGGTGCCTGAATGCGCTTTAACACCTTGATTCTGTTTCTCGCAATGGCCGCAAAGTTACCTTTCGGGTATTGATTCAGATAGGCTTTGTAGTCCTCGATACCATCAAACTGCTTGGCACTTTTCCAAAGTTCTAGTTCGATGCTGAGTTCAAGTTCGCTTTCATTGATGGAGCGCCTGGGCAGCTGCGCAACAACACTTTGATCTTTGTCAGTTGCTTTAGCTATCTTCGCAGCGTCTTGCAAAACAAAAACGAAATCGCCTTGCGAAAGAGCATAGTCACGAATTTTCCCGTATTGAGGTGTTTGATCAACATAGCGCGGTACTTGCTGCACCAGATGAACTCCTAGCTCAGACCCGGTGATATACCCATCGTTGTTTAGGTCACCCTCACCTTGTAAGGCTTTAACAAAAAGGGGTGTAAAAGTACTTTTTGCAGGGACTTCGTCTTTTTCGTCACCGGCAGTGATGAATTGACGTACTGGTTGGCTGGTGGCTTTACGTATATAGCGCTCCTCCACAGAAGGAATATTTTTACTACTGAACACGCTACCAGAGAAACAGCTATCAAATACAAACAACACATGCTTTGATTCGATATCTCGAGCCCAGGCCATGACTTGAGTCATCGGTAATGCTTTGCGGCGAAACGCTTTTCTGTCATCGGGCAAAGGCGCGTCCACAGGTAAAATAAAACCCTTATCGTTCGCGCTGTGGCCGTGACCCGAAAAAAAGATCAGCAATCGATTCTCACTATCGTACCCGTGCTTACCAATAAATTTTTCTATTCCACGCGACAGCTCTTCACTGTCTGGGTTTGCTAAGCGCTCGACTTGAAATTGTTGGGCTTCCAGTGTTCTTTGAACATCGTCCAGTTCGGATGGAATACTGTTCAAGCTGGGCCAAGTGTCGTACTGACTCGCACCAATTAACAATGCATAGCTATCCTTATATAAAGGAGCAGACTCTGTATTCAAGATCGCCGAGTTTAATGCCGCCTTATCCCAGGCACGAGTTTGCTCTTGAGCTGCCACAGAGTTTGCAGTCATTACGAAACAAATGGCAAAGCACAGGATAAAAACCAAGGCATGACAGAGCAGCCTTACTGTCTCTGTTTCGGTTGCATTTAATCCAGTGGTATTCAATGAGGCAGAGTTTTGCTCACCCATTATTCCAGCGTTTGCAGCAACGCTGACAGCAACTATTTGAGCATCTTTATTGATTTGAAAGCTGAGCATTTTTATTTAAGGTTGTCGCCCTGCAGGGCTTAAACAGCAAAACCGAAAAAACCGGTCAAAACGCTGTGTATAGGGTGTAAACTTAACAAAGTTACCAAACCCTGACCACGCACAGACACGCGTTTTGCGACACCTGCACGGTGCATAAAATTGCTGTTTTATCGATAATGAATTGCAATGGCCGCGCAATTAAAATAAAACGACTAATAATTGATCATAAAGGCTAGTTCTTCGCTCTTAAGGTATTGATGTTTAGCTATTGCACGAACGACGTAGGCTGACAAAAGTCGAAACTATCCCTTAGTCTAGGATCATAAATTAACCCTGATTTTTTTTATCATCATTCTTATGAGGTGAAATTACATCATCTTTACGTACATCAAGATACACGTGAATATCCTTCTATTTTTTTGGTGGATCAATACAATTGCGTAAACTATGCACTTGATTGATTGATTAAAATTTGTCTGAGTTATGAAAATTCAAGCCATAGTTGCACATCCTCGATCAGATAGTTTTTGTCATTCAATTTTTAATCGAGCGATAACCACGCTCCGACATATGGGCCATGAATTGGTAGTCCATGACTTGTACGACGAAGACTTTGACCCTGTATTGAAAGCGGATGAAGCGTACACAGTTGGAGATTCGATTGAACAAGTTTTGTTAAAAGTATCTGACTCGGTTTTAAGTCTGCATCGACAGGAAATCTATAAGGCAGAAGGCTTGTTGATCGCGCATCCAAACTGGTGGGGAAAGCCGCCAGCAATACTTGCGGGATGGTTAGATAGAGTGCTTGTTCCAGGTGTGGCTTACAGGCTCCAGACAGCAGAGGGTGAGCCGCAAGGATTGTTATCATTGAATACGGCGCTTATACTCAATACTTCAGACACACCACCGGATAGAGAGGCTAGTGTTCTTGGTGATCCATTAAAACTGATTTGGGAGAATTGTGTGCGTCCTTATTGCGGTGTGAATAAGGTTGAACGTCGCATGTTCAGTGCTGTGGCTGGCAGCACACTGCAACAAAGGAAGAGCTGGCTGGAAGAAGTTGAAGCCCTATCAACAAGCTGCTTTCCTGATACATACCAAAGAACTGATTGAACTCACAGCCCAACTGGTCATACGCAGCATAGCTATGAATGGTGGAGCTAGGCGGGAGCGAACGGGGCCGCCTGCGGTCGCTCGACCATGGTCGGCGGTTCGATCGGTAGAAACTAATGTCATCGCGTGAGCCGATACAACTAAGAAGCTTTCAATGATGTGGTGGAGCTAGGCGGGATCGAACCGCCGACCTCTTGCGTGCCACGCAAGCGCTCTCCCAGCTGAGCTATAGCCCCAACGAGTTGGAGCCGAGAAGATTAGTGCCCTACACCCTGACTGTCAAGCTTCCGGAGCATTTTCACAGATAACGATGGCTGCCGCTATGCGTTCCATGGTCGAACCCTTGCCGATGAGTGCCAGAGTTTCGTCCATGGCAGGTGATGCGGTGCCACCGGTCACTGCTAATCGAAGCGGTTGGCCGAGCTTGCCAAAACCGATTTCCAGCTTTTCAACTGTGTCATTCATGGCCTGCTGAATGGGCTCCGCCTCCCAACTGGACAAGCCATCAAATGCACTCATGATGGATTTCAAGACAGGGGCAGTCGCTGCCTTGAATTGTTTTTTCGATGCTTTCTCATCGTATTGGGTTGGCACTACATAAAAATACTTGGCTGCATCAGCCATATCGTTAAGGGTTTTTGAGCGCTCTCGTAACAGGTCAGCTACATCACCCAGGGCTGGACCCTGCGAAGTATCAACCCCACGCTCATTAACATAGGGCAGCAACTGAGACGACAAGTTATCTATGTCAGTGTTCTGCAAATAATGTTGACTGACCCAGTCGAGTTTTTTATTGTCAAAAACCGAGCCCGAACGATTAACACCTTCCAGAGAGAACAACGACTGCATCTCTTCCATTGAAAATAATTCTTGATCTTGATGCGACCAACCAAGGCGGACTAAATAGTTGAGCAACGCCTCAGGCATATAACCATCGTCCTTGTATTGCATAACGCTAACCGCGCCGTGACGTTTGGATAAACGCTTACCATCCTCACCCAATATCATTGGCAAGTGCGCATATACCGGCAGTGGTGCACCCAGAGCTTCAAGAATGTTAATTTGCCTTGGTGTGTTGTTAACGTGATCATCACCACGAATGACGTGCGATATTTTCATGTCCATATCATCAACCACCACCGTTAAGTTATACGTTGGCGTGCCATCTGAGCGCATGATAATTAAATCGTCAAGTTCGCTATTCTCTACAACAATGTCACCTTTAACGGCGTCCTTAATAACCACTTGCCCATCAGTTGGATTGCGAAATCGCACAACCGGATCAACCCCCGCAGGTGGCGTATCTGTTCGATCACGCCAATAACCGTTATAGCGAGGCTTTTGTTTGTTGGCCATCGCCTCTTCACGCATGGCATCCAGCTCGGCCGGTGTGCAATAGCAATGGTAGGCATGGCCTGACTCCATTAGCTGTTTCACAACTTCACGATAACGATCAAAGTGCTCGGTTTGATAAAACGGGCCTTCGTCATAATCCAGACCAAGCCACTGCATTCCATCGAGAATGGCCTGGACTGATTCCTCGGTCGATCGAGCTCGGTCGGTGTCTTCAATTCGAAGCACAAAGCTGCCACCGTGCTGCCTGGCAAACAAATAGCAAAACAGCGCTGTACGGGCACCACCGATATGCAAATAACCGGTTGGACTAGGAGCAAAACGAGTTCGAACTGACATTGGCTGACACGGTTGTAGACTGACTCGCGGATTGTAGCAAAGCCCATCCGGTATACTGGCAAATAGTTAACTTTTCGGTATTTATTTGATGTCAACCAACGCAGCACAAGCTGAGCAAAAGATGCCAATGTGGTTCTCCAGAGCTGCATCGTCCGTTGGTCACGTGCGCAAAATCAATGAGGATGCCTACCTGGACGCCTGCGAGTGCGGACTGTGGGTTGTAGCTGACGGTATGGGTGGGCACAGCCGGGGCGATCGCGCCAGCCAGGAGATCATCACGCAATTGCAAGATTTTAAGCCCAGCGACAATACCCAAAACGATATCGAAGATATTGTCGATCGACTCGGTGTTGCCAATAGTTTTTGCCGACAGCAAATTGATGGTCAGGTCATGGGCAGCACAGTCGCATTATTATTTGCCCACGAACACAAGGCGCACGTTATTTGGGCCGGTGATAGCCGAGTCTATCGATACCGGTCAGGTGAACTAACGCAAGTCACTGATGATCACAGCCTGGTTGGAGAGCTTCACAGGTTGGGCGAGCTTAGCGAGGACGAAGCAGAGAATCATCCGTCAGCCAATGTGATTACGCGAGCGGTAGGTGTAAATGATCATTTGGATTTACAAGTTCAGCAAATCGATTTGCAACCCGGAGATCGATTTTTGCTGTGCAGCGATGGCCTATTTAAAGACGTACAACGCGCGGAGGTTAAAGCTAATCTGAGCATACCGTCTATGGAAAAAGCCCTCGAGAAAATGATGCGCCTTGCGCTGCGCAGAGGTGGCACTGATAACGTCACCGCGATTGTCGTTCAGCTAAGCACCGAGTACAAACCCGATGAGAATTAAAACAAGGTATAACAGGAGCAGCAAATGAAAACCCGCACTATTGGTTCGTTAACCGTATCTGAGATCGGTTTGGGTTGTATGAACATGTCGATGGGTTACGGTAAAGCCGATGACACAACTTCCGAAAAACTACTGAATCAAGCACTGGATGTCGGTTACACATTTCTTGATACTGCCCAGGTTTACGGTTCTGGCCACAATGAAGAACTCATCGGCAAAGCACTGCATAAGCGACGCAACGAATACATACTTGCCACGAAATGTGGTTTGTCACGAGAGGGCATAAACGGTGACCCGGCAGGTATTATTCAAAGCTGTGAAAACAGCTTGAAGCGATTGCAAACCGACGTTATTGATTTATATTACTTGCACCGGGTCGACCCAAACATTCCAATTGAAGACAGCACCGGTGCACTATCAAAATTGGTTGAGCAAGGCAAGGTACGCGAGATCGGATTGTCGGAAGTTTGCTGCGACAACCTGCGCCGTGCAAACGCCGTTCACCCTATTGCCGCCCTACAATCCGAGTACTCATTGTGGTCCCGCACGCCAGAGCGCGGCATACTAGATGTCTGTACCGAGTTAGGTGTTTCAATGGTGCCGTTTTCCCCGCTGGGACGCGCGTTTTTAACAGGCAAAGTCACAGATGTATCTACGATGGCGGAAGGTGATTTGCGTACCACCATAGCCCGACCAAGATTCGAATCAGAAGCATTCGAGCAAAACCGCAAGCTGCTGGAACCACTGGCTCAAATAGCAGAAGTTAATAACTGCTCTATGGCTCAGCTGGCACTTGCCTGGTTGCTGGATCAAAAAAACAACATCCCTATTCCGGGTACCAAGCATATCGAATACATGATCGACAATGCAGGTGCTTCCGCTGTTAACCTCAGCGGCGATACTATTGCAAAACTTAATGCGTTAATAAATGAAGACACAATAGTCGGTGCTCGTTACACTCAGGACCGCATGATCGAGGCCGATTCTGAGCGTGACTAGTATCACTTAACCAATAAGCTGAACCAACTAGCTGAACCAACTAGCTTAACCGACTAATTTGCCCGAATAGCCCTGCCTGTTTAGCCCCGCCCGTATAGCATTGCGCTATGCGGGCGGCAGCGTATTGTTAGTGCACAACACCGGATGTGGCTTCAGAGTCGTCAAAGGTAAGCTTTTCGTCGACAACGTTGACGTACACTTTCTCGCCCGCCTCAAACTTCCCTGCCAATATCAGCTGAGCCAGTGGATTTTCCACTTCCTGCTGTATAGCACGCTTGAGCGGCCTTGCACCGTAGACTGGATCGAAACCGGCATCACCGATTAAGTCCAGTGCCTCATCACTGACCACTAACTCCAATGAACGTTCGGCCATGCGCTTACCCAATTGCTTCATCTGGATACCACAGATCATGCGGATGTTTTCACGCGACAATGGCCTGAATACTACCGATTCATCTATACGATTTATAAACTCGGGGCGAAAGTGCTGACCAACGATCTCCATCACAGCAGTTTTCATGTCAGCATAGTTGTCGCTACCCGCAAGTTCCTGAATCACATGACTGCCTAAATTTGATGTCATGACGATCACCGTGTTTCTAAAATCAACGGTTCTCCCCTGTCCATCAGTTAGTCGTCCATCGTCCAGCACTTGCAGTAGAATATTAAACACATCGCTGTGTGCTTTCTCTACTTCGTCTAACAAAATAACTGAGTAAGGTTTGCGACGCACAGCTTCTGTCAGGTACCCACCCTCTTCATAACCAACGTAGCCAGGAGGTGCACCAATAAGCCTTGCTACCGAATGCTTTTCCATAAATTCAGACATATCCAAGCGAACCATCGCCTCTTTACTTTCAAAAAGAAAGTCTGCAAGGGTTTTCGTTAGCTCTGTTTTACCCACACCCGTTGGACCAAGAAACATGAACGAACCAATGGGTCGTTTGGGATCAGCCAAGCCTGCACGTGATCGACGTATTGCATCAGAAACAGCTTCCACAGCTTCGTCTTGACCAACAACATACTTACTTAGCTCCGACTCCATGCGCAACAGTTTTTCTTTTTCACCTTCGAGCATTTTGGTGACAGGAATGCCCGTCCACTTAGAAACAACGCTGGCAATCTCATCGCTGTTGACTTTGTTGCGCAGCAATTGCATTTCATCCTGGTCAGCGTCGTCAACAGCCCCTTCAAGCTTTTTTTCCAGTTCAGGAATCTGACCATACTGCAGCTCTGACATCCTCGCCAGGTCACCCGCACGACGTGCTGTTTCATATTCCAGCTTGACGCGCTCAAGATCTTCTTTGATGCTATTGGCACCTTCCACCTGCGCTTTTTCCGCGTTCCAGATTTCCTCCAGATCGGCATACTGTTTTTCAACGGTTGATATATCTGTATCAAGGTCTGCTAAACGTGTTATCGATGCGCTGTCAGTTTCTTTGGCAAGTGCTTCACGCTCAATTTTTAATTGAATAATGCGCCGCTCAAGCTTATCGAGTTCTTCTGGTTTGGAGTCGATCTCCATACGAATATGCGATGCGGCTTCATCGATAAGATCGATGGCTTTGTCTGGTAACTGCCGATCAGCAATATAACGATGCGAGAGAGTAGCAGCAGCGACGATGGCAGGGTCTGTTATTTCAACACCATGGTGCACTTCGTACTTTTCTTTCAGGCCACGAAGTATGGCAATAGTGTCTTCCACACTCGGCTCATCAACCAGGATTTTTTGAAATCGGCGCTCAAGCGCTGCATCCTTTTCGACGTATTCGCGATATTCATCCAGGGTCGTTGCACCTATACAATGCAATTCGCCTCGCGCCAACGCTGGCTTTAACATATTACCCGCGTCCATCGAACCTTCAGCTTTACCGGCACCCACCATGGTGTGCAATTCATCAATGAACAAAATAACTTGCCCATCTTGTTTTGATAAATCGTTTAGTACCGCTTTTAACCGCTCTTCGAAATCTCCACGAAACTTTGCACCCGCGATGAGCGAGCCCATGTCCAGCGATAGCACCCGTTTGTTCTTGACGCCATCGGGTACTTCGCCATCGACAATGCGTTGCGCTAACCCTTCGACCAGGGCCGTCTTGCCCACACCCGGTTCGCCAATAATGACAGGGTTGTTTTTACGACGACGCTGCAACACCTGAATGGCGCGACGTATTTCATCATCACGTCCAATTACAGGGTCAATTTTTCCTTGCTCAGCACGCTCGGTTAAATCGATAGTGTATTTTTCAAGGGCTTTGCGCTGATCCTCAGCGTTAGGATCATTCACTGGCTCATCGCCATGAACATCTTTAATGGTTTTTTCAACAGCTTCTAAATTAGCGCCGTTTTTAATCATTAATTCGGCAAGGGTATTTTTCTTGTCGGCTAAGGCGGCCACGACAAACACCTCTGACGAGATGTATTGGTCACCGCGCTGTTGTGAACGTTTGTCGGTCAGATTCAACAAGCGGTTGAGCTCGTTGGATACATGTAACTGACCACCACCGCCAGACACCTGAGCCATGTTGTCGAGCAAGCTGTCGATGCCTGCGCGCAAGCCGTTGACATTCACGCCAGCTTGAGCAAGCAGTGGCCTGACACCGCCACCATCTTGATCGAGAAACGCGGCCATCAAATGCGCGGCTTCAATAAACTGATGATCACGCCCCAAGGCCAGTGATTGTGCTTCTTGTAGTCCCAGCTGAAATTTGCTGGTTAGTTTATCCATTCTCATTTGAATTCCTCACAGAAACTCATTTATTTCGATACATGAAATATAGGGCCATCAAGCACAAAATAAATAGGGACGGAGGGCTTATTCTGCAAACAATGATTTTGACCAATGTGCTGATTAAAATGTCTTAGTCGGCAAGTTGGTCATAATCATTGTTTGCAGAATAGGCCCTCCGTCCCCTTTATCTCAGCCAGGCGATGGTGGCCATGCGGCCAGATTGCTTACCGTCGCGGCGGTAGGAGTGAAAGAGCTCTTTGTCTGTGTAAGTACAAAAGTCGCCACCAGTGATGTGTACAGGTCGGTCAATGTTCAGAGCGGTTCGCGCTAATGTGTATAGATTAGCCATGAATTTTGTACCTCCAGCGGGTTTGAAGCCAGTGGCAAACTGTTTATCTCGCCCAAGAAACACATCAACCACGTCTTTACCCACTTCAAACTTGTCTGGACCAATTGCCGGGCCTAACCAGGCATGTAAATTATCAGTTTCGGGAAAGTGGGCAAGGCCGCTTTGCAAAACACCGTCGGCCAATCCACGCCATCCTGCATGCACAACCGCCACCGCCGTGCCTTGTTCGTTAGCAATGACCACAGGCAAACAGTCAGCTGTTAACACGCCCAGCACTTGCCCGGGTTCTCTCGTGATAGAACCATCGGCGCTGTGTATTTCGTCTCTGTTGTGGTAGCTATCAACAAATATCACATCGCGACCGTGCACTTGATCTAACCACACAGGCTCGCTTGGCGCTTGTACCGCGGACCGTAACAGCGCCCTGTTTTCCAATACCGGTTCAAGTTTGTCGTCAACATGCAAACCAAGATTCAAAGCATCGTACGGCGCTTCACTAACACCGCCCAGACGCGTCGTTGAAAAAACACAGACACTGCCAGGCACATCCCAGTCAGGTACAACGCACTGCACTTCGTTGTGTTGGTTACGTCTTGGATTGGTAATAAGGTTGCCACTCTTTAGACTGCCACCCTTAGTTTTGGTAGTCGATTTAGATTGATTCATACCTGTTGTTTAGCTCAAACCATCGTCATCGTCGCGCAAAATTTGTAACACCTGCATAAAGTCTTCGGGTGGCTCAGCTTCGAACTCACAATGCTGAAGATTATCCGGGTGACTTAAACCCAAACGATGTGCATGCAATGCTTGCCGCGCAAAACCAGCTAATCGCTGATCACCTTTTCCATGAACCAGCAGATTGGCTTGACGAGTCCCATACACCTGATCGCCCAACAATGGAAAGCCTAAATGGGTCAGGTGTACGCGAATTTGATGGGTACGCCCTGTATCAAGTTGCACAGCCACCAACGCCATGTCATCGAAGCGCTCTTTCACTTGAAAATGCGTTCTGGCGTGCTTGCCATTGCGCACTACTGCCATGCGTTTTCGATCTTTGGGATGACGGCCTATTGGCTCATCTATTGTTCCGGCATCGGGAACGTCGCCGATGACGATGGCAAGATATTCACGGGATACCTTGCGTTCTTGTAGCTCAGCTACCAAATGCGTATGCGCTTTTAATGTTCTCGCTACAACGCAAAGGCCACTTGTATCTTTGTCCAAACGATGCACAATCCCAGCTCGTGGCACAGTTCTGAGCGCAGGCTCCAGATGTAACAGCCCGTTCATTAGAGTGCCGCTGCGGTTACCCGGCGCGGGATGCATCACCAGGGAAATAGGTTTGTTGACGATATAAAAATGTGTATCTGTATGCCGAAGCGCAATCGGCAATGATTCAGCCTGCATGGTCTGAGCGCTATTAGACCAGGCCTCGCTCCAGGCTTCGAGCACCGCATCTGGCGGTAATATCAATTCGATATCTTCTCCACCAACCAGTTTGTCGCTCGGACGTCGTGATTGTCCATTAACGCTCAAATACCCTTTCTTTATCCAGCCCTGCAGTCGGCTGCGCGAGTAATCTGTGAAAAGTTGCGCAGCCAGGGCGTCAAAGCGCACCCCTGCAGCTGATTGCGGGGCGATGAGCTGATATCGCTGCTCTTCTATGTCAAGACCAACGGCAGTATCAGGACCAACGGCAGTATCAGGACCCACGGCAACATCAGGACCAACGGCAGTATCAGTGCCAGCTGTAACGTTAGGATTGGCGGCATTTTTGGAATCAACAGCTATTTCCTGATCTTCCTGATTTTTGGGGTCAACAGCCATGCACGCGTAATTTCTTGGGTTATAAGGCAGAAAACAATGGTCGCAATGGCGCGAATCACACAATGATCCACTGTAAATTCGCTATACTTTTGCCATGATAAACCACCTGACTCAGCGATTTGCCCTAATCGCAGCAATGACAGTAATTTGCACCACCCTTTTACTTGGTGGGTGCGCAACTTCCGAGCCCCAAGAGGCACCGACGGCGACCTCGGCCGAACGACTATACAACTCGGCGAAACGGGCATTAAACAGAGGTGATTTTTTAACGGCTGTCGACACATTCGAAACCCTCGGTGCACGCTTCCCCTTCGGCAGTTATACCCAGCAAGCTCAGCTTGATATTGCATACGCGTATTTCAAGCAAGACGAATACGACAACGCCATTGCCTCAGCGGATCGATTTATCAAGCTCTACCCCCGCAGTGAAAATGTTGACTACGCCACTTACATAAAAGGCGTTGCTAACTTTGCACGAGGTGGTTCGTTTATGGAGCGCATTTTTCCGAGGGATATGTCACAAGTCAATCAAAACTGGCTCAGAGCTGCCTTTGCCGAGTTTGACGTGCTCGTCAGGCAGTACCCAGATAGTCAGTACGTAGAAGACGCCCTGCAAAGAATGGCCTTCTTAAAAGACGAGATGGCACGCCACGAACTCACTACAGCAAAGTTCTACTACCAGCGCGGTGCTATGGTCGCCACAATCAACCGTGTGAACTATTTACTAGAACATTTTGACGGCTCAAAGCATGTGCCCAATGCGTTAGCCTTAATGGCCAGCGCCTACCAGTCGATGGGACAGGCCGACCTCCAAAGTGACACCCTGCGAGTGCTGGCCCAGACCGAGCCCTCCCATCCCGCCCTCGAAAACTAACCCAAATTAAAAGGGACGACGGGATTTCGAAATTAAAGGGGACGAATTAAAGGGGACGGAGGGATTTAATATTGTCCACACGCAAAGTGTGGACAATATTAAATCCCTCCGTCCCCTTTAATTCGTCCCCTTTAATTTCGAAATCCCGCCGTCCCTTTTAATTTCTGGGCTGAAAGCGCCGCTCTATGCGGGTTTCGTGGTCTGGTTCTTGCTCCGGGTAACGGCACACGAAGCTATTAATAAGTGTCTTTTCGACTTGAACCCTTCAGCCGATCAACGAAGTGTGCGCACACCACCGGGGCAGCCGTTTGTTCCTGATGCACAGGCTATGCGTTTGTTCAGCCAATACCGGCTGTTTTTGCTGGCAGCGCTCGCGTGCGTGTACTACCTGTCTTCGAGTCAGACCACATTAGGGCAACGTGACGCCATCCTCTTTGAGGTCGCGCACCTTGGTTACGCAGTGGTTGCCCTTGGTTTTATTTACCTTCAACGCATTGATCGTCCTGCAGCGATCACTCGACTGTATTTGCAAAACTACCTCGATATCGCCTTCCTTTGCATCATGATGTACGCCTGCGGTGGTGTGCAAAGTGGATTTGGCATTTTGTTGATCATCACTATTGCATTGCTGAGCCAATTGAATACCACACGTTACACGCTGTTCTTTGCAGCGCTCGCCTGCGTTTTGATTTTGCTCGAGGAGTTGCTGGCAAAGTTATTGATTGGTAACAGCGCTGCAGACTTTGAGAGAAGCGCATATTTAGGTGCAATGTTGCTGCTGGTTGCATGGTTATTGTCTGTACCAATAAAAGCGTTGGCGGCTCGCCAAATTCCAGAACCAACTCATGATCGAGCCGCACTGGATGTGAAAGACATAGCCAATTTAAATGAGGAAATCATTCGCGAGCTTGATTCTGGTGTCCTGGTTATTGATTCACACAACCATGTTCAATTAATCAATGACACTGCAAGAGCCCTGCTATCCGCCGAATTTACCCCTCTGCCCGTACACATAGGACGCTTGTGTTCAACATTACTAAATGATTTAAGCGATGCCAAACGCGGCGGTCACAACAACGACCCATTTACCATTGAGTCAACGGGCTACTCAGTATTACCACATTACATATCCTTGTCATCCGGAGGCATGCTTATACGCCTTGATGATCATGCACAAATGCGCAAACAGTATCAGCAACTTAAGCTTGCATCACTCGGCAGACTCTCAGCCAGCATTGCTCACGAAATAAGGAATCCGTTAGGTGCTATTTCGCATTCTGTGCAATTGCTACAAGAGTCGCCGCATTTGCAAGCAGAAGATGAAGATCTGTTGGATATTGCGCAAAAAAACACGCATCGCATCAATCGCATAGTGGAAGATGTTTTGCAGCTGAGCAATCGAAAACCAGTTAACTATGAACCTATTAACTTAAGTCAAAACGTAACAGACTTTTGCGTCCGATTTGCAAATGAGCACAAGCTTGACGAATCAAACCTGGTGGTAAGCACGGAGCCAAATGTGTTTGCGCAGTTCGATGTTGAGCACTTGGATCAGGTGTTGTGGAATCTTTGCACTAATGCACGGCTACACAACGATGAAAGCACTCAAATAAACATCAGCTGTTGGCAATCGCAGCAAGGTGTAGCTGTTATCGATATTGTTGATAACGGCGCAGGTATCGCAGATTTACATCGAGAGCATTTGTTTGAGCCGTTTTACTCGACACACCATCAGGGCTCGGGCTTAGGCCTGTACATAATCAGAGAGCTTTGCGATCTGAACAAAGCCAATATCGAATGTATAGATCGCAAAGACGGCGCTCACTTTCGAATTACCCTGAATACAGCACAGCAGATGGCCGCCTGAACATGACAGCCACTGCGCTTATTATTGACGATGAACCTGACATTCGTGAACTCATTGCGATGACTTTGGCGCGTATGGGCCTTGATTTTCACAGTGCAGCCAATTTAGAAGAGGCTCGTCAACTGCTCGCGACGTACAAGTTTGATGTTTGCCTGACAGATATGCGCCTACCCGATGGCAACGGTGTTGAGTTTGTGCGTTACGTACAGTCGGTCAACCCCAATTTGCCAGTAGCCGTTATTACTGCGCACGGCAATATGGAGGCTGCAGTCGACGCCATGAAAAACGGTGCATATGACTTTGTTTCCAAACCCGTTGATATCGGGCAGTTAAGGCAATTGGTTGTCAGGGCGATATCATTGAACTCAGAAAATGCCAGCAATGATTCTCAACACACTGTTAGTAATGGTGTTAGCACTGGAGAACATCAATCAGCTGTCTCCAGCACCGCGGGTGAACACACTTCAGCGGATTTACACGCGCTTTCAAAACGCAGTCAGCACAACGATGAAACCGGTGAGGTCGAATCGAGCACTGCCACAAAACTGATCGGCTCATCAGAACCTATGCAAGCATTGCGCAAAATGATCCATAAAGTCGCCCGCACCAATGCACCTGTTTGGATAACCGGCGAATCCGGCACCGGTAAAGAGCTGATCGCCAAACTCATTCACGAAAATAGCCCACGCAACGATAAACCATTTGTTGCGATTAACTGTGGCGCTATACCAAGCGAGCTGATGGAGAGTGAACTCTTCGGACATATAAAGGGAAGTTTCACTGGTGCAACTGCCGACAAAGCTGGTCTATTCAAGTTAGCTGACGGTGGCACGCTGTTTTTAGATGAGGTAGCAGAGCTTCCTTTGCATATGCAAGTGAAACTACTTCGCGCGATTCAGGAACGCAGTATCCGCCCCGTTGGCGGCAACGCAGAACTTGCTGTTGATGCTCGAATCCTGAGTGCAAGTCACGCAGACCTTGCCGCCGAAGTTGATGCCGGACGTTTCAGGCACGATTTATATTATCGACTGAACGTAATAAGTATGCACTCCCCCAGTTTGCGCGAAAGAGCGTCAGACATACCCGAACTGTGCAATAACATTATGCACAAGCTGGCCGAGCGTACTGATCAGAACCGCGACATCGTCATAAGTGAAGACGCTTTCGCTGCGATGGCCCACTATAAATTTCCAGGCAATGTACGTGAGCTGGAAAATATATTAGAAAGAGCGAGCGCTCTGATAGACAAAGACACCATAACTGCTGATGATTTGAATTTACCTGAAACTAATAACAATACGCTCAGTATTAACAACGATGATAAAGACAAACAATCAAACGCCACGCAATGCAATGAAACTAATCGTATTGTGGATACATTAAACAAGACACACTGGAACCGCAAAGAGGCGGCCATACAATTAGGCTTAACTTACCGACAACTGCGTTATCGAATAAAACAGCTAGGCATAGACGCAAAAAAATAGGCATGGCTGCGAACAAAGAGCAGTAGTGCCACCAATCTTTAGCAACATCGATAGCAATAGTAAACGCAGCAATAGCAATAATAAACGCAGCCATCCGTGCCCTTACGTAGGACATAGCGGCAGCATGTAGCACTTTGTCATCGAACCGACAAACCGTTTGTCACTAAGTGACAAAAGTGACAATTAATGTTGTTAACCACCTCACTGAGCATCAGTTCTCACATTCTGTATGTGATTGTTATTCAACATATTAGTTTGCAATCAAATGTTAACTATGGCGTGGCACAGCAGATGCACTAAACCTGATAAGCCTATGGACGATAACACGCTTGTAGGTTTGGCTTGATAACAAACTTATAAAATTTAATTATCTCTGGAGATAGACCAATCATGGTTAAAGTACAAAAAGGTTTTACACTAATCGAACTTATGATCGTAATCGCGATCATCGGTATTCTTGCAGCAGTAGCTGTACCTCAGTATTCTCAGTACACTAAGCGTGCTAAGTTCTCTGAAGTTAAGCTTGCTGTTTCACCAATCAAATCAGCTGTTGAGCTTTGCTTTCAACGTAACGCCGGTAATCCACTGTGCGGAACTGTAGAGCCTGATCCAACAATCATTCAAAGTGGCATAAACACTGCAATGCTCGAGCGTGCAGCATCTGCCACGTTGGTTGCTTCGGTTGCATTGACTCCTGACGGTGGTACTTCAGGCGCAGCTCCAAAAATCACTGCAATACCTGCTGCTCTGGAAGGTTTTACCGCTGCTGATGAGTACATCATCGAAGCCGAGACTCTGCTTATCGCTAATGAACTCACAATCACTGACTGGGTTGAGTCTGGTGATGCTTGTGATGTGCAAGGTTACTGCTAAATCGAACGCAAGTTTGATTGTATAACTTAGCAAAGAAGCATGAAAGCCGACCATCATTGGTCGGCTTTTTTACTTTCTACGCAAGGTGAATTTTTAAATGTAATGGGTGTAAGTAGTATTAAATCCCACGTTAAATTGAATATGCATGGACCGGCAATCTCACAGGTAGATGACTTATGAAACAAACCGGATTCACACTCATTGAGCTTATGATTGTCATAGCGATAATCGGTATTCTCGCAGCGATTGCCGTGCCGCAGTATTCTGCATACACCAAACGGGCGAAGTTCAGTGAAGTCAAACTCGCAGCGCGACCAATAAAGGCACAGGTCGAACTCTGCTATCACAGCAGCAACGGAGCGGACGCATGCAACACATCAGTACCAGCACCGGGAATTAGTAATCAAGTGACCTTACGTACTTTGGAGAGGGCTGCATCTGCTCATTTAGTCGATACTGTTACTCTAATTGGTACCACGACACCAATCATAGAGGTAACAACAAAAGTAGCGGAAGGGTTCTCAGGCGAGACCTACGTGCTGACAGGTTTACCATCCGGAACTGCCGGAGTGGATAGATCAATATCGGATTGGATACCCACAGGTACCGGTTGCGACAAAGGTTATTGCTAAGTTTAAAACCTTAAAAGGTATTTATTCTTAAAGGGTAATCAATATAGTTTCAAAATTACTGGTACTGTGCTGGCAGTATCAGCATTCGTCCACACCAACGTATGACACACAAGTAAGAACCCGTTCACAATTGTGATCAGAACAACCATGCCAGGCCACTGACCCGCGTGATTGGCCCATCTCGCTATATTCAACCTCACATTTTCTCTTCAGCACCAGCCATTCTTGCCGATGTATTTATCAGGAGAAGTTAAAATTCTACTTATAGGGTATTGATGTGAGCGACAGTACAACACAAGAAGTGACGCTTAGTGGATTAGCGCGCCAGTTAGTTAATCAGGGCCTGATCAGCGAAGAAGCTGCCGTCGAGGCAATGAAGCATTCGCGAGACACAAAGCAATCATTAATTAAATCGTTGATTGAGTACGGTGACTTAACTACCGGGGTCATATCGCAAGCAGTTGCTGCCGATTTCGGGCTACCTTGCTACGATTTAAGCAGCCTTGAGCCCACCAGTATTCCAGAAGATCTTATCTCGGAAGACTTGATCAATAAACACAACGCCGTACCGATTTCTCGTCGCGGCTCAAAGTTGTTTGTGGCTATTTCAGACCCAACAAACAGCGAACCACTCGATAAGTACAAGTTCACCTCGGGCTTAAGCGTTGAAGCCGTTGTTGTAGAAGACGACAAGCTACAAGAATTAAAAGTCCGTGTTCTGGAAGGAAGCTCAGCACTCTCTGAAGGTCTGGACGATAGCTTTGATTTAGAGGTAGATGAGAGCGACAAACCCAAAGACGATGATGAAGGTAATGAGTTAGACGAGACACCAGTAGTACGTTTTGTTAACAAAGTACTTCTTGATGCGATTAAACGTGGTGCATCAGATATTCACGTTGAGCCATACGAAAAAGAGTTCAGGATTCGTTTTCGTATTGACGGTATCTTGGAAGAAGTGGTTAATCCACCTCTGAACATGTCCACCCGCCTGACTGCACGACTAAAAGTTATGTCACGCATGGATATTTCTGAAAAGCGTGTTCCGCAGGATGGTCGTATCAAACTCAAGATCTCAAAAACCAAAGCCATCGATTTTCGTGTTAACACCTGCCCTACCCTGTTTGGTGAAAAGACTGTACTGCGTATTCTTGATCCAAGCAGTGCACAGCTGGGTATCGATGCACTGGGTTATGAACCGGAACAAAAGAAGCTTTACATGGATGCCTTGGCCAGTCCTTATGGAATGATTCTGGTCACCGGCCCAACAGGTAGTGGTAAGACCGTTTCGTTGTATACCGGACTAAACATTCTAAACAAGCCTGACACGAACATATCAACAGCAGAAGACCCGGCAGAAATAAACCTGGCGGGAATTAATCAGGTTAACGTGAACCCCAAGGCTGGATTGACGTTTGCAGAAGCGCTCAAAGCATTCCTTCGACAAGATCCAGACATCATCATGGTTGGTGAGATTCGAGATCTTGAAACAGCCAGTATTGCTATTAAAGCTGCACAAACCGGTCACATGGTTATGTCAACCTTGCACACAAACGATGCACCGCAAACATTGGGTCGTTTGATCAATATGGGTGTGCCACCGTTTAACATTGCTACCGCTGTGAGTTTAATTATTGCTCAGCGACTGGCACGACGTCTGTGTGATAGCTGTAAAGAAATCGATGATCTTCCAAAAGAAGTACTGCTCTCTGAAGGCTTTACTGAAGATCAACTCGATGGCCTTGAAGTGCACAAAGCCGTTGGTTGTAAAAAATGCAACGGTGGCTACAAGGGTCGAACCGGTATCTACCAGGTTATGAAAATCAGTGAAGACATCGGCAAGCTTATTATGGCCGGTGGTAATGCCATCGATATCGCGGCACAGGCCAAAAAAGAGAAAATTCCAGATTTACGAGACGCAGCACTGATGAAAGTGCAACAAGGCCTACTGAGCCTGGAAGAAGCAAACCGGGTGACTAAGGACTAAAAATGGCAGCCATATCAGCATCATCATCAAAACAATCCAAAGCCAACCACCTGTTTGAGTGGGAGGGTAAGGATGCCAAAGGGCAAAAGCAGAAAGGCCTGGCCTCAAGCCCAAGCGCTGATCTGGTTAAAGCCAAACTGCGCCGTCAAGGGATTGTTGCACCCAAGGTCAAGAAGAAAAGGAAGTCTAGCGGCCGGGGCGAAAAAATTACCGCTGGCGACATTGCGATATTCGCACGCCAGCTGACCACAATGATGGGCGCTGGTGTGCCCATGGTGCAATCGTTTGAAATTGTTGCCAACGGCATGGAAAACAAATCCATGCGCGACATGGTTATGGGTTTGAAATCAGAAGTTGAAGGTGGTAGTAACCTGACCAACTCACTTCGAAAATACCCAGAGCAATTTGATGACCTGTTTTGTTCGCTGGTTGAAGCTGGTGAGCAATCGGGTACGCTGGAAACTTTGTTAGGCGAAATTGCCAACTACAAGGAAAAATCTGAATCACTTAAAAAGAAAATCAAAAAGGCCATGTTTTATCCCGTGGCGGTATTGATTGTTGCCGGTATCGTTACAGCGATTCTCCTGGTGTTCGTTGTACCTCAGTTTGAAGCACTGTTTGCTGGCATGGGTGGCGACTTACCAGCGTTTACTCGTATGATCGTAAACGCATCAGAATTTATGCAGGCCTACTGGTGGGTTATGTTCGGTGGCATTGGTTTAACCGTGTACACGTTCATGCAGGCGAAAAAACGCTCGAAGAAATTTGCAGCCTTTCTGGATAGAGCCGCACTAAAAGCACCAGTGTTTGGCGATATCGTGGTAAAAGCTGCGACTGCTCGTTTCGCCAGAACCTTGTCAACTATGTCTAAAGCTGGTGTACCACTGGTGGAAGCCATGGATTCTGTGGCAGGTACGGCTGGTAATACCGTATTTGAAAACGCGATATTAAAAATGCGCGATGAAGCTGCGACCGGTCAACGCTTGACAACGTCAATCGAAAATTCAGGCCTGTTCTCAAACATGGTGAGTCAGATGGTTGCTATCGGTGAGGAAGCCGGTTCAATCGATGACATGCTTTCCAAGGTGGCTGACTACTACGAAGAAGAAGTCGACAACGCAGTAGATGCCATGACCAGTTTGATGGAGCCTATGATTATGGCTTTCCTGGGTGTGGTCATCGGTGGCCTGGTTGTTGGTATGTACTTACCGATCTTCAAGATGGGTGACGCTTTCTGATATGCTTGGCACTTTTTATCGGGTCTACTCCTGATGACATTATTTGAAGCATTACAAAACAACGCCGTATTTTTTTACGGCGTTGTTGCGTTTCTGGGTCTGTTTGTTGGCAGCTTTTTAAACGTGGTTATCTATCGCCTGCCAGTGATGATGCAAAACGAATGGCAAGAAGCCATGGAAGAGATGGCTGCTGAAGAGGACAAGCTCAAGAGCCAATCGACTGACACAGACAATGAGCAGCCAACAACAACTGAGCACACTGCCCCCACTAAAGACGCGCCTTTAGAAACGACTACTGACGGTACCGAGGAAAAAGAAGCATTCAATCTATCAGTGCCGCGATCTCGTTGCCCTGAATGCAACAACCTGATCACATGGTGGCAGAACATTCCCGTACTAAGCTACCTGATGCTCTTGGGCAAGTGCCACAAGTGTAAAACACACATATCAGTTCGATACCCCCTGGTTGAGCTGGTGACCATGATGCTAAGCCTGGTTGTGGCCTGGCAGTTTGGCCCCAGCCTGCAATGTGTTGCCGGCATTATCGTAACCTGGTTTCTGGTTGCCATGAGCATGATCGATTTTGATCATCACTTGCTACCAGACAGCATGACGCTGCCGCTGATGTGGTTTGGAATTCTTATCAGCTTTGTGCCGATCTTTGTTGATCTTCCCACTTCAGTGATTGGTGCGATGGCGGGCTACATGGTGCTCTGGCTGGTGTATCAGGCATTCAAGCTGCTCACTAAAAAAGAAGGTATGGGTTTTGGCGATTTTAAACTTCTGGCAGCTCTCGGCGCTTTACTCGGGTGGCAACAGTTGCCTTTGATTATTTTGCTCTCCTCTCTGGTGGGAGCAGTAGTAGGCCTAAGCTTGATGGCCTTTACCGGCAGAGATAAAAACATTCCGATACCATTCGGCCCCTACCTGGCTTCTGCGGGATGGATAGCCATGCTGTGGGGTGATAAGATCTTAACGACTTACTACGGTGGATTCTCTTAGGAGTAGCGGTGTTACTTGTTGGCCTGACCGGCGGTATTGCCAGCGGTAAAACCCTGGTGTCTGACGAGTTCGTTCGACTTGGCGCAGCCCTGGTTGATGCGGATATTCTTGCACGCGAAGTCGTCACTGCAAATAGCGATGGCGTTAGTAACGGATTAGCTCAGCTGGTCGAGCACTTTGGTACAGGCATACTAACCAACAATGAATTAAACCGCTCTGCCCTGCGCGAGCTTATTTTTAGCAACCCTGATCACCGAAAAACCGTTGACGGTATTTTGCACCCGCTTATCCATCAGCTCGCCGATTCCCAACTGGCAGAAGCCGCACAAAGCCAGGCACCTTATGCTATTTACGCTATTCCCTTATTAGTTGAAACCGACCAGCAAGAACGTTTTGATCGCATTGTCGTGGTTGATGTACCAACGACACTTCAAATAAGTCGATTAGTAGAGCGTGATGGCGGTACAGTAGAAAAAGCCATAGCCATACTTGAATCACAAGCCAGCAGAGAAGCCCGATTAGCCATAGCCGATGACGTCATTGATAACAGTGGCAGTATCGACGCCACCCTGGAACAAGTAGCACGGCTACACAATAAATTTCTGGGACTGTAACAACCGCTCTACCACTGGTTGGTTGGCCTCAGGAAAGCTTACGCCCGCAAGCTCTTTAATCGGCACCCAGCGTAACGCTTGATCTTCCTGCCCAACTGGCGCACCATCAAACTGCGTCACCTGCCAAAAGTGCAAACGCACCGCTTTGTCGGCATAACGATGCTCAATTTGGCAATATGGATTGGATGCCAGCGTTGTAATTCCCAGCTCTTCCTGAAGCTCACGTTGCAGAGCGTTTGCGGTTGTCTCAGCAGCTTCAATCTTCCCGCCCGGAAACTCCCATCGGTTACCCTGATGCTGCTCCGGTTTTCGTAGCGCAAGTAACACTTCAGTTTTAGAAGGGTTGTAGATGATGCCAGCTACCACATCAATAAATGAAGTTGAGTCGCTCAACTAACTGCGGTAGTCAGCATTAATACTAACGTAATCGTGGGACAAGTCACTGGTATAAACAGTTGCTTCTGCCGCTCCACTTCCAAGCTCTACGTGAATGCTAATCTCAGCTTCCTGCATAATTGCCGCCCCTTGCTCTTCTGTGTAGTTTGCAGCGATTCCACCGTGTTCAAAAGCACAAACATCGCCAATGGATACACGAATCGCGTTGGCATCAAGCTCATCTATCTCTGTTTTACCAATGGCCATTAACAATCTGCCCACGTTGGCATCGCTGGCGAACATCGCGGTTTTTACTAATGGAGAGTTGGCGATGGCATAAGCGACCTGCTTACACTGAGCCGTGTCTTTTCCGCCAACCACATTCACTGTGATAAATTTTGTTGCACCTTCTGCGTCACGCACTATGGCTTGCGCTAAATCAAGCGCAACAGCTGACAGGGCAGACATAAACTCAGGCCACTGCTTATGCGTTCTATCCAAAAACTCTTTTTTGCCAGCGAGCTTGTCGCCCCCGAGCTTGCCACCTGTGGCCACCAACATACAAGCATCATTAGTTGAGGTATCGCTATCAACTGTTATCGCGTTGAAAGATGTCGAGACAGCTTGTTCAAGCGCAAGTTGTAAACTGACGTTGTCGATACTGGCGTCGGTAAAGAGATAACTGAGCATAGTCGCCATGTTCGGCTGAATCATGCCAGCACCTTTGGCCATTCCCGTGATCGTAATTAAATCACTATCAATGGTGACTTGTCTGGATGTTAGCTTGGGTTCGGTGTCAGTTGTCAAGATGCTTCTGGCCGCAGCAGCCCAATCTGCACCCATAGATAGCGCCGCTTTTTTTATCCCGGCTTTCATCGTCTCATCTGGTAACAGCTGACCAATGACACCGGTTGAGTAGGGCAGAACTTGCTCTGGTGAAATGTGCAAGGCGTCAGCCACATATTGGCAATGCGCCTGTGCCATGTCTATACCGGGTTGGCCGGTACCGGCATTGGCATTGCCAGAATTGATTAACAATGCTCTCACAGCACCTTTATTTTTGTGCAAATGTGCTTTGGCCACACTAACCGGTGCTGCGCAAAAGATGTTTTTGGTGAACACGCCTGCACAGGTGCTGTTTGCGGGTAGATGAATTAATAGAAGATCGGATGAACCGTCCGATTTTATCCCGGCCGCTATAGAGCCAAGTTCGATGGCGTCTATAGCAATGCCGGGGGCAAGATTCAGATTGACAGGCATTGGATGAAAACAGTATTAGGGGTATTAGCTTAGTTTGCCATGACACTGCTTGTATTTTTTACCCGACCCGCAATGACAAGGGTCATTTCGACCAATTTTCTTATCTTCGCGTACAAAAGGCTTGGTATTGGCTTGAGACTGCTGAGCTTGCGCCTGCCTGTTCACGGCGGCGTCACGAGCGGCGGCGGCTGACGCAACAGCGGCTTCACCTTCGCTTTGAGCAACGGCTTGCTCCGGTTCTTGTGCCAAAGCACTGCTGGCGTCTTTATGCTCATAACTGACCTCTGTTGGCATAGGCCGTTCAACCTGCGCTTGTTCTACTTGTTGTGGGTCACGCACTTGGACTTTACTGAGCACAGTAACGACATCAGTTTTATATTCATGCAGCATGCGGGAGAAAAGCTCATATGCTTCGCGCTTGTATTCCTGCTTTGGATTTTTCTGCGCATAACCACGCAGGCCAACACTTTGCCGCAGATAGTCCATTCCGGCGAGGTGTTCTTTCCAGTGATCATCCAAGGCCTGCAAGCTGACGTAAGTTTCAAAACGACGTAAACCTTCGGCACCGGCAGCTTTTTCTTTTTCCTTATAGCTTGCCGCTAACTGATCAAGAATGCGTTGTGTGATTGCGTCTTCAGGGATATCCGGATCAGCGTTCAACCAGGATTGAATGTCAAAGTTTTCCGCTGTCATGTTCAGCAGCTCAAGCTCCAGACCCGGCAGGTCCCACATTTCATCCAGAGAACCTGGCGGAATATAGTTTTCAACAATTCCGGGAATAATTTCTTCTCGCAATTCAGCGATACGGCTATCGCCCTGCTCGATCAGTTCCTTGTCGCTTTGAGACTCGTCGCTCTGAGACTCGTTACTTTGATCCTCAATACCCCGATCCTCAGTGCCCCGACCCTCGATGCTGTGCTCGGCCATCAAATCATCGCGTTCCTCGTACACAACTTTACGTTGATCATTGGCAACATCATCGTATTCAAGCAAGTGCTTACGAGTATCAAAGTTATGACCTTCAACTTTGCGCTGTGCATTCTCAATGGCTTTGGTCACCCATGGGTGCTCGATGGCTTCGCCTTCTTCCATACCCAGCTTTTGCATCAAACCACTGACACGATCTGATGCAAAAATTCGCATCAGGCTATCTTCCAGGGACAGGTAAAACCGACTGGAGCCTGGATCACCTTGTCGGCCAGAACGACCACGCAATTGGTTGTCTATTCGTCGAGACTCGTGCCGCTCAGTACCAATAATATGCAAGCCACCTGCTGCCAGTACCGCTTCATGACTTTGTTGCCATGCAGTTTTAGCAGCCTCTGCTGCAGCCGTATCGCCTTCGGGCAAAGCAAGTAATTCAGCTTCAAGATTTCCGCCCAACACAATGTCTGTACCACGACCGGCCATGTTGGTTGCAATGGTTACTTTTCCTGCACGCCCGGCATTTTCTACAATATTGGCTTCACGTTCATGCTGCTTTGCATTAAGCACCTCGTGATCAATGTTCTTCTGTCGTAAAAGTCCAGCCAGGTATTCAGATGTTTCGACCGACGTAGTACCAACCAGCACGGGCTGACCGCGTTCAACACACTGCTCGATATCATCAATAATCGCATCGTACTTTTCAGTTTGCGTCAGATAAACAAGGTCGGCTTTGTCATCGCGAACCATGTCGCGGTGTGTGGGTATCACCACTACCTCAAGACCATAAATTGATTGAAATTCGAATGCTTCCGTGTCAGCAGTACCGGTCATGCCGCTCAGCTTGTCGTACATGCGAAAGAAGTTCTGAAAGGTAATTGATGCCAGTGTCTGATTTTCACGCTGAATGGTCACACCCTCTTTGGCCTCAATAGCCTGATGCAGTCCATCGCTCCAGCGACGACCCGGCATGGTACGACCGGTAAATTCATCAACGATAACAATTTGATCGTTACTGACAATGTATTCAACATCTTTGGTGTAAATAGCGTGGGCACGCATACCAGCATTAAGATGATGCATTAATATAATGTGTGAAGGGTCATAAAGACTTTCGCCTTCCTGGAGCAGCTCTGCTTCCACTAACAGACTCTCAACGGTGTCATGCCCCTGCTCTGTTAAGTGTACTTGTTTACTTTTTTCATCAACTGAAAAATCCCCAGGGCCTTCTTCATCCATTTGCCGCTCCATGCGCGGCACAAGTTTGTTGATAGTGACGTACAAATCGCTGTCACCATCTGCAGGGCCCGAAATAATTAATGGGGTTCGAGCTTCATCGATCAAGATTGAATCGACTTCATCGACAATGGCAAAGTTTAATCCGCGCTGTACTTTTTGATCGATGCTGTGCGCCATGTTGTCACGCAAATAATCAAATCCAAATTCATTGTTGGTGCCATAAGTAACATCGCAGGCATAAGCCTCGCGCCGTTGTTCTGAGTCAAGACCATTGACGATGACACCAACCGACAAACCAACAAAGTTATAAAGCTTGGCCATCCACTCCGAGTCACGCTGAGCCAGGTAGTCGTTGACGGTAATAACGTGCACGCCTTTTTCTGTGAGCGCATTTAAATAGGTTGCAGCCGTCGCCACCAACGTTTTACCTTCACCGGTTCGCATCTCAGCAATTTTGCCGTTATCGAGCACCATCCCACCAATGAGCTGAACGTCGAAATGGCGCATGTTCAGTGCACGCACACCAGCTTCCCTGACCACCGCAAACGCTTCAGGTGTTAGTGCTTGTAAAGACTCACCGTTTTTGAGACGTTCCCGAAATTCGTCCGTTTTTTCACGCAGTTGATCATCGGATAAGGCCTGCATTTGGGGCTCAAGTGCATTGATAGCCTCGACTTCGCGTGAGAGCTTTTTAATCATTCGGTCGTTACTCGTACCAACGATCTTTTTGATCAGATTGCCTATCATGGAGTTATAAAACCTTGCAGTTGTCGCCGTAAAGCGACTGGTTTGTGTCTAATCGTTTTGCACGATGAAACACGTATATTGAGTGTTTAAGTTAGCTGATCACATTATGACACCGACTGTTGGTGCCGGTCACGACTAACGAATGAAAAATCCTGGGTCGATAGGTGAGCCATCGAGCCGCACTTCAATGTGCACGTGCGGACCTGTGGAGCGCCCGGTCGAACCCAGGGTGGCTATGGCTTCTCCCTTTTTCACCATTTTGCCGGTCGAAACCAGATTAAGCTGATTGTGCGCATACCGGGTTCTGAGTCCATCCACGTGCTCCAGTTCCACCAGATTGCCATACCCGGAATTTTTTCCCGAAAACGTGACCACACCATCGGCTAGAGCCAAAATCGGCTCCCCCACCGGTCCGCTGTAGTCAAGACCCAGGTGCTCCGACCTTTCTCCGGTGATCGGGTCGGTTCGGTAGCCAAAGCCCGAGCTGCGGTGCCCTTCCACCAGTGGCCGACCCGATATTTTTTGGTCAAAGGCCATCCGCCGCGTATTGAAAATTCGGATCATCGTTCCGCTGTAAGCGGACATATGGGCTATTCGACGATTTAAAAGACCCGTTTGCCGCAAACTGGATTGTTCTTTCCAGTCCAGCAATGGTGATTGCAAATCGAACTCACCATCGTCAAGCTCCGCAAGCTCTGCCAGTTGGACAAAGACTGAGTGCAATCGCAGCAGCTCAGCGCGCATTTCGCCAAGTTGCCTGGTTAGCTCTTGCTGCACATACACCGATTGCGCATCTGCAGCCCCCATTGCTGCAGCCTTGCCTTCTGTTGGAACTGTGAAGGCGCTGAAACTGGCCGGCACAATGGTGAAACCTGCGTTTGTCGCAGGCGTGGAGCGACCCAACAAAAACCCACCGAAAACACTGGAACCAACAATACTGCACAGCAGAAGCATCGAGCCCAGCGCGCCACGATCTGACAGGGTAGATTGCACCTTGTGCTTTACCGCTGACCGCAAATTTGCGAACAATCCACCTGGATGCGGAGCAATCGTTTGTGCCTCTGAACCACTCTGAGGCTGATATTTTGGTAAATTGAAGCGATTGGTGCCTAATGGTGGCGAGAAACTCTGTGGTTCAATTGACCCCACACTGACCTTACTGATCTGTGACTCGGAAGCGCCCGAGATTGCCGCGTTCTGGTCCGGCCTGTCATAGGTTGCTCTGCCTCCAACACCGCGTGGGTCACCCGTGTTGTGTGTATCATCGAGTGCAGAGTCTGCAGAGCGTTCTTGAACGACAGACGATTCCGGTATTTTATCCATGAAAAAATTTAATGAATTAGTCGATGTGAACGTCACACAAGCGGTGCACGACGATCGCAATATCAGAAAAACAATTGCGCGGATTATGCCGCCGGACAGTCTGGCTCACTTGCAGTTTTGTCGCGTCGAAAACCGCGTTTTAAAAATAACGCTGGACAACGCCAGCTGGCTAGCCAGACTGCGCTTTGTTTCCAGCCAAATTATTGACGAACTGAAAAAAGACAACATCACGGTCTCGCAAATCACCTGGCATGTGGCCCCGGAAAAACTCCGCGCAGAACCTCGCCCAAAAGCCAAACGGCTGCGAGCACGAAGCCAATCCTCAGCCAGCATAGTTCAGGCCACAGCCGAGACCATGGAAGACGATGAGTTGAAACGCGCTTTATTAAAGGTAGCAGAGCAACTGGCAAAGCGCCCTGACATGAAGGTGCAAAAAGACAATAAATAGCGCAGGCTTAAGCTCTGGTAAAAATTGGTTGTCTACTTCATTAGCGAGGGCAGGAATAGCGCAATCGAGGGCACCAGAGCTAACAGCACCAAGCGCACGATATCAGCGATCCAAAATGGCGTGACGCCCTTAAAAATGGTTTTCACAGAAACGTCTTTTAACACCCCTTTGAGTACGAACACATTTAATCCAATAGGTGGGGTAATTAAACTGATTTCGGTTGCAACCACCACCAGGATGCCGAACCAGATGATATCCATCCCCAAGCCTTCTACTAACGGTGCAAAGATTGGCACGGTCAGTAAAATCATGGATAAGGACTCGAACACGCAGCCCAGTATCAGGTAAATAACCAGAATAACGAAAATGACACCCAGGGGCGATACGTCAAAACTGTTGACGATGTTTATCAAGGCATCAGGTAAGCCCGCACGATTAACAAAGTTTGAAAATATCATGGCACCAAACACGACCATAAATAACTTAGCTGTGGTGAGTGTGGTTTCACGTGTGACCTCTAACAACACTTGCCAACTCAGCACTCGTCGCCACGCTGCAATAGCGATGGCTCCAGCGGCCCCCATACCAGCAGCTTCGGTTGGTGTAAATGCACCTACATAAATACCACCGATAACAAAAACAAACAGTCCCAAGGTCGTCCACACTTCAAACAAAGCCCGTAGTCGCTCACGCCACGTACTCTTTTCTCCTGCAGGACCTGCTTCCGGATTACGTCTTACAACAAACACAACTGCTGCCAGGTAAAACAACACACCCACCAGCCCCGGCAAAATGCCTGCAATGAATAATTTACCGACCGATGCATTGGTGATTAAACCGTAAATCACCAGAATGACGCTGGGTGGAATAAGAATACCCAAGGTGCCACCAGCAGCAATAGACGCACTGGCAAGCGCATCGCTGTATTTGTAACGACGCATTTCAGGCATTGACACTTTTGACATGGTAGCAGCGGTTGCCAATGAAGAACCACAAATTGCCGAGAACATGCCGCAGGCACAAATGGTCGACATGGCTAGTCCACCCCGACGATGCCCCAGGAACACAAACGCAGCACGATAAAGCTCTTTGGCCATACCACCGCGCTCGACCATCAAGCCCATAAGAATGAACAGAGGGACCACCGACAAGCCATAGGACTGACTGGAATCAATGACCAGTCTACTGGCGCTGGACAGGGCAGCACGGAAACTAGCCTCGTAAGTAAAACCAACAACACCGACCAAACCCAGCGCGATGCCCAGTGGCATACGCATAAACGCAAGCACCAGCACTGCTGCAAAACCGATTAGCGCCGAGATCATTGTTGTTCGGTACCTGATTCACTGCCGAGCAGCGATGCATTTTCTACACTGTTTCCAGGCATTGAAAGCAATATGAATAACTTTAAAATTGAAATAGCTGCAGCCGTAAAAATCATGGCAGTGATAAAACCTACCACTGGCCAGCGAGGGATATCAAGGTACTGCGTTACATCGCCGTCTTCAAATGCCCTGACCGCATAGTCAAATACTCGGCTACCCAACCTGAACGCGATGTACACAGTCACTATTAAAAAAATAATGGAAACAATCCACCCAAGATAACCGCGACGGAAATGCGGTATCAGATCGACAATAATATGATCGTGCCGCATAAACATGAGTGGGAACGAGAAAAAAGTGATGGCACCCATGCAAGTTTCGACAAGCTCAACTGCACCGGTTAATGGAGAATTAAAAAAATAACGACCAACTACATCGACACACGTGATGGCGACCAGAAACAGCAGAATCATCGCTGCAATATTGGCAGCAAAAAGGCTAACGGAATCCGTTAGCCTTTCTACTGTGGCGAGTGAACGTTTCATTGACTCAACTAGTTATATAACCACAAAAAATTTAAGCTATAAAAATTAAACTAAATATAGTGATAGCCGTGAAATTTTAAGGCTATTATTTTTGCAATAACGACTTCATGTATTCGAAAGCCGCAGCTGCATCAACGCCACGCTCTTCAATTTCAGCCAATACTTCGGCTTCGATTCCGGCGGTCTTTTCTTTAAAGTATGCACGCTCTTCATCACTGGCTTCAATGATAACTGAACCGCCCTTGGCAGATTCCTCCATGCCAATTGTATCGGCCTCGTCCCAGAATTTGCCGATCTGACGCGCCATCTCAACACCACTGGCACCATCGATACAGGCTTTGTGCTCATCGGAAAGACCATCATAGGTGTCTTCATTTAATACAAGTGCAAACGACGTTGTGTACATGCCGTCGGGGTTCTTGAACGAATACTTGGTCAGTTCGTTAATTTTGAAAGAATGCAGTGTTTCAAGCGGGAAGAAAACGCCTTCTGCAACACCAGAAGAGATAGCTTCATAGACCGATGGCGCTGGCATGTTGACACCAGACACACCAATTGCAATTCCCACTGCATTGGCAACCCCACCACCAACACGAATTTTCATACCTTCTAGCTGTTTATATGAGGTTATTTCTTTGGCTGTGTTTACCATGCCAGGACCATGTACAAAATTGGACAGTACTTTTACGCCTTTGGCTTCTTTAGCCTCAGCAAAAAATTTCTCGTGGGTCATCTGAAACGCCACAGACATGTCCTCAGCATTTCCAGGCCAACCCGGCATTTCGATCATTTTAGTGGTGGCGAATTTGCCTTTGGTGTAACCATGAACAATCCAACCCAGATCGGCAACACCATCACGAACGGTATCGTATTGAGCCGGCGGCGGCGCCAGACCATTTTCCAGTTTGACCGTCAACGAGCCACCAGAACATGCACTCAAAGTGTCGTTTAACCACGGGTGGACCATAGTCGCCATGGCGTGGTTTGGACCGGCCCAGTGCGAGAAGGTCAGTTCCGTATCTGCAGCAGAGGCAGGTGCTACAACGGCCATCACAGCAGTTGCTAAAGCCAGGGATTTAAAACAGGTTTTCATAATCTCTCCAATTGATAATCAGGGTGTTTTCCTGAGCCCTTCTTCAGGTGCACTTTATTCGTGTGCAGTTTTTACAAGCGGTTAAAACGGCCCTACACTGGCAAGACTATTTGAGAAAGGAAGCCAGAGCAAGCTAAGAAGGTCGTTTTGGGACAAATTAGCCGTATTGACCTTGAATCAGGGGATAGCAACGAGACAAAGTAGCAATTCAAGCTAAAGCAAGCCAAGTATATCTACGCATCTGATCGGGTCAGATGGCATCGACTGCATGGGACTGGACAGTAAAGTCGCGACTGGTAATCGGGATAGCTAATCGATCACCATAAACAGGTGATCGACCGACATTATAAATTAGATTGTGACACTGAGTTTACAATGCCTGGATCACAATGAGTTGAATCACAACGCGTGGATGAAGCGCTTTGATCATGTAATCGGGATCATCCCATCTGGACAATGTGATCTGGACCATTTGATCTAAACCATGACGGGCATACGACTACTTAGCCAACTGCTTCCTGCGGCTGCGTGTATGAAATAGGTGCTGTATCGACATCTTCAAAAACAACCTCTTCCCATGCCGCCTCGTTAAGCAACAGTTCGCGCAATAATCGGTTGTTTAACGCATGACCAGACTTGTAGCCGCTGAATGAACCAATAAGGCTATGGCCCAAAAGGTATAAGTCGCCTATGGCATCAAGAATTTTGTGTCGCACAAATTCGTTCTTGTAACGCAGGCCATCTTCGTTGAGTACTCGAAAGTCATCAATGACGATCGCGTTTTCAAGACTACCGCCCAGGGCCAAATCACGCTTGCGTAGTGCTTCGATGTCACTCATGAAACCAAATGTTCTGGCACGGCTGATTTCACGCACAAACGATGTCGTGGAAAAGTCGACTTCAGAGGTTTGTGGCTCGGAGTTGAACAACGGGTGATCGAAGTCGATAGTGAACTTCACTTTAAAACCGTTAAATGGTTCGAAGCGAGCCCATTTTTCACCATCACGTACTTCGATGGCTTTTTTAATCCGGATAAATTTCTTTGCAGCTCCTTGCTCCAAAATGCCGGCAGACTGCACCAAAAACACAAATGGTGCAGCACTGCCGTCCATAATAGGCACTTCGTCGGCGCTAACGTCAACGAAGCAATTATCGATACCCAGACCTGCTAAAGCCGCCATCAAATGTTCAACGGTAGAAACGCGAACACCGTCCTTGCCCAGTGACGTAGCAAGCTCGGTGTCTTGCACATTCAACGGGTGGCCGGGAATTACAACGGGTGGAGTGCTGTCGACTCTTCTAAAAACAACACCGGTGTCAATTGGTGCCGGACTAAGGGTTAAATACACCTTTTTCCCTGTATGAAGTCCAACTCCGGTTGCCCGGATAGTGTTTTTCAGAGTTCTTTGTCTTATCACTGTTTGATCCTAACTGCAGTTATTTGTCTCGCGCACACATTATATAGCAGCAGATTACAGTCGCTGCTGGCGAACGTGACATTTTAGTGTGCTGCGACGCCGGACTTCGCAAGAAGCTTCGGTTTGGTCGCAGCATCATATCGGATCGCACTCATGCTCTCCACCTACCTTAAGCACTGGTAATCTGTTGTAGATTAGTCAGCCTGTCTACGCAAAAACGCCGGAATATCCAGGTAATCGTGGTCGCTCGCGCCCGCCGATGATGGAATTCCGCTGCTTGCTGCCGTACCTTGCGCTGTTTTACGTACCACTTGTGGCTTGCTGTCATAACCTGAACCAGCGTTTCCAGACCCATATGACGCTGGAGGCGCCGGCGTGTAAGGCCTTGAACTCGCTGTTGGTGTACCACCAGCGTAAGCTGGACCACCAGTGGTACCGGTAGCACGAGCATTCGTCTGCTGTCCCACCGCGCGAATGTTGCGCTGCGTCTGAGTTTGCTGTTGACCCAGACCTGTGGCCACTACAGTGACATGCAGCTCACCCTCGAGTGATTCATCGATGGCGGTTCCGACGACGACGGTAGCATCATCAGCCGCAAACTGACGGACGACATTACCCACTTCTTCAAATTCACCGATAGCCATGTCCATTCCTGCGGTGATGTTCACGAGAATTCCGCGAGCACCAGCCAGATCGATGTCTTCGAGTAGCGGACTTGCGATGGCCATCTCAGCAGCTTCGGTCGCACGCTCGTCACCACGTCCGATACCAGAACCCATCATCGCCAGACCCATTTCTGACATAACCGTACGCACGTCAGCGAAATCCACGTTGATCAAACCAGGATTTGTGATCAGTTCGGCAATACCCTGAACCGCACCGCGCAATACATCGTTAGCCGCGCGAAACGCATCAAGCAAACTGATGTTCTTGCCCAGCACAGATAGCAGCTTTTCGTTAGGAATAGTAATCAGCGAATCAACATGTGTGCGCAGTTCTTCAATACCTGCCGCTGCAATCTGCATACGCTTACCGCCTTCGAATGGAAATGGCTTGGTTACCACCGCCACTGTCAACACACCCATTTCGCGAGCAATTTGAGCCACAACCGGAATAGCACCTGTACCTGTACCACCACCCATGCCGGCAGTGATGAATAGCATGTCAGTACCTTCGATAAGATCCTGAATACGATCACGGTCTTCCATTGCCGCCTGGCGACCGATCTCTGGGTTTGCACCAGCACCCAGGCCTTTGGTAATGCTTTGTCCAATGTGCAACACAGTTTGTGCGTGCATTGACTTTAAAGCCTGCGCGTCTGTGTTGGCACAAATAAAATCTACCCCTTCAATACCTGAAGCCACCATGTGCTGGACCGCGTTACTACCACCGCCCCCAACACCAATAAGCTTAATCACAGGTGCGTCGTTTATTGAATCAACGAGTTCAAACATAATTTACGTCCTCTAGTCACTGTTTATAAAAAATTGTTGCAATGAATCCAACCTGGCCAAAGCCAATTTGGTCCCCTAAAAATTGCGTTTAAACCACGCCGTCATTCGCTTGAACAAACCCTCTTCGGTTTGTAAATCACTTGACGAATGATGCCGTGGACTTAAGCGGCTTTGTTTGCCAAAGAGCAATAAGCCAACGCCGGTTGCATGGATAGGGTTGCGAACCACTTCCGCCATACCCGTTACATGCTGTGGAACTCCTAGCCTTACTGGCATATGAAATATTTCCTCTGCCAGCTCTACTACTCCTTCCATTTTCGAAGTGCCGCCAGTTAATACAACTCCGGCTGCGCATGCTTCTTCAAAACCACTGCGTCGAAGTTCTGAATGGACAAGTCCAAGCAGTTCTTCGTATCGCGGTTCAACCACTTCTGCGAGTGTTTGTCTTGCTAGTCGACGTGCAGCACGATCACCGACGCCGGGTACTTCAATCATTTCATCTGGACTGGCCAGCTGTTGCAAAGCACAGGCATGCTTTACTTTTATTTGTTCTGCAAACTGCGTTGGTGTCCTGAAAGCCACCGCAATATCGTTGGTCACTTGATCACCAGCAATGGGAATGACTGCGGTGTGACGAATCGCACCTTCAGTAAACACTGCAATATCGGTTGTGCCACCACCCATATCCACCAGCACCACACCCAAGTCTTTTTCATCTGAGGTTAGTACTGAATGGCTTGAAGCCACTTGCTCCAAGATGATGTCTTCAACTTCCAGATTGCATCGACGTATGCACTTGGCGATGTTTTGCGCCGCACTGATAGAACCGGTTACCAAGTGCACTTTGGCTTCCAGACGTACACCGGACATACCAATGGGTTGCCTGATGCCATCCTGATTATCGATAATAAATTCCTGCGGCAGCACATGCAGAATGCGTTGATCTGCGGGTATCGCCACAGCTTTTGCCGCATCGATAACACGTTCAACATCATCAGTTTCTACTTCATTTGCGCGTATCGCCACTATGCCGTGTGAATTCAGACTTTTAATGTGGCTGCCCGCGATGCCGGCGAACACCGATTGAATTTTTACATTCGCCATACCTTCGGCTTCGGCAACGGCTTTCTCAATGGCATCAACTGTGGTGTCTATGTTGATGACCACACCTTTTTTGAGACCTACTGACGGATGGGATCCCATGCCAATAAGCTCGACATTGCCATCGCTATCGACCTCGGCAACAATCGCCACTATTTTTGAGGTACCGATATCCAGACCGACGATCATCTGATTTTGAGTCTTATCGCTCATTTTTAGTTAGCTCCCCCAATGAGGCCACCTTTTGATAATGCAAAGCCATTGCTGTAACGCATATCAAAACGCGCCGCTGTACCCGCCAGTGGCACAACCAGCCGCTCATATACATCAATAAATCGTTGCAAACGCAATTCATGTGATTCGTAGCCAATGCGTACCGTTACATCATTTCCCAGAACCAGGGTTTGTGATCGTCGCTCGTCTTCAATAAGTGAATTAACCGCAACACCAAAAGGCATCAGCGCGAGCTCATACCGACGATACGCATCAAGCACAAACTCATGCCGACCTTCTGACCCGGACAACCGTGGCAAGGATGCAAAGCTTGCTCGCCATTCACTGTATTGCGGGTTGTCTTTATGCAATTGAGGCGGCTTGAACATTTCAAGCCCCTTACTGATTAATGCATCGTCGTTGTAACGCGCAGTCGGCTCATGTTCTTCGATGGTGACCATAAGACGGCCAGGCCAAACGCGACGTATGTGCGCCTGTGCAACCCAGGGCAACGTCTCGACGCTGTCTCGCACATCATCGACATCCAATCCATAGAAACCCAACTTGGTATGTTGTTCTACTAAACCACGCAGTTGTTCACGGTCGGTGTAATCAAGCGTGCCATTGACATCAACATTAGTCACTGGAGAGCGAGCCGGGTCAGCAAGTATGTCGGTCAAAAACATCACTAAGGAGACAACGCACACCAAACCCAAAATGGCGATGGACCAGCGCACGCCCAAATTCATGGGTTGTTTGCCTACCGGCAATGTCGGCTCTGTCCTGAATACAGCGCTCATGCCGCCAACTCCGCAGCGGTGAGTGTGTCAACCAGTATTCGCATGCACAAAGATTCGAAAGTGATGCCACTTTGCGCCGCTGCAATAGGTACCAATGAATGACTGGTCATTCCCGGTGCGGTATTACATTCAATGAAAAACGGATTATCGTTTTCGTCAAGCATAAAATCAACGCGCCCCCAGCCACTACAATCGAGCGCGTTAAATGCGCTTAACGCATAGCTTTGGATAAGCTTGGTTTGCTCGTCGCTTAGTTCCGCTGGGCACAGGTATTCTGTGTCGTCAGAAATGTACTTGGCGTCGTAGTCATAAAATTCACCACTGCCTTTCATACTTACCAACGGTAAACATTGCTGACCTAAAATAGCTGCAGTCACTTCACGACCCATCAGGCGTCGCTCAACCATGACAGGGCCGTGCTTGACAGCTAACTCATATGCCGGCGCTACCGACTGCGAGCCATTTACCATTGACACGCCAATACTGGAGCCTTCAAGCGTTGGCTTGATCACCACAGGAAAACCAATTTGCTCAGCAACCAATTTCGCTTCAGCCAGATTTAACACCATGTGCGCGTCTGCTGTTGGCACACCTATTTGGCGACACAGACTTTTGCTGCGAAACTTATCCATTGCCAACGCCGAACCCAGCACACCACTGCCGGTGTAAGGCACACCTGCCAACTCCAATGCCGCTTGCACCTGGCCGTCCTCACCACCGCGACCGTGCAAAATAAGAAAAGCGCGATTAAACCCTGCTGAGGCCAAGGTGCTCGCAATGTCACGTCCCGCATCAACCGCATGAGCATCAACACCGGCAGACACCAGCGCCTCAAAAACCTGTTGACCACTCATTAAGGACACATCGCGTTCAGCAGACCAGCCGCCCATAACAACGGCGACTTTGCCCAGCAATGTTGGAGACGGCAGCGAATCAGGCATGATTGACCCCCTCAGCAAAATGTTCTGGCAAAGAGCTGGCAAGCGAACCAACATTGCCTGCGCCTAAAGTCAGCACCACATCACCATCTTGCAAAACGTTTTGCAGTGCAGCCGGAACCGCATCTATATCTTCTACAAAGATAGGGTCAACTTGACCACGATTACGAATTGCCCTTGCCAGAGAACGACCATCTGCACCCGTTATTTTTTCTTCACCCGCGCTATACACTTCGGTTAACAGCAATACATCTGGCGTTGACAGACTCTCGGCAAAATCTTCAAACAGATCTCGGGTTCTTGTGAAACGGTGAGGCTGAAACACCACAACTAATCGCTTCTCGGGCCAACCACCGGCAATAGCTGCAAGGGTCGCTGCCACCTCAGTTGGATGATGACCGTAGTCATCAATCAACTTGGCTGAACCACCGTCAAAATAGAGTGTGCCGGCCGCTTGCGCTCGACGACCAACCCCTTCAAAACTTTGAAGTGCTTTTCTAATATCGTCCTCACCGACTGACAGCTCGTGTGCCAATGTAATCGCCGCCAAGGCATTGAGCACATTGTGCTTACCGGGCATATTTAATACGACGTCTTCTATACGCACGCCATCTTCAATCTGCACATCAAAATGCATTTCGAGTCCGCGCTGTTCGATGTTGTACGCCCGAACCTCTGCTTCGTCCGACAAACCGTATGTTCTAACCGGGCGAGCAACTGACGGCAACACATCACGGACATGCTCATCGTCTATGCAAACAATGGCCAAACCATAAAATGGCAAATGCATTAAGAAGTCGATGAAAGTTTGTTTGAGCCGCTCAAAGTCGCCATCGTAGGTAGACAGGTGATCGGCATCGATGTTGGTAACAATCGCAATAACAGGCTGCAGATACAAAAATGATGCGTCACTTTCGTCTGCTTCTGCCACCAGCCAATCTGATTGCCCTAAATACGCATTGGTGGACGAACTATTTAAACGACCACCGATAACGTAGGTTGGGTCCAAATCGCCTTCTGTTAATAAGCTTGCAACCAAACTGGTGGTGGTGGTCTTACCGTGGGTTCCGGCAACTGCAATGCCTTGCTGGAATCGCATCAGCTCAGCTAACATTTCGGCGCGACGAACAACCGGGATATGCTCAGCTCTTGCACGTAACAACTCAGGATTGTCCTCAGGCACCGCGGTAGACACAACCACGACATCAACACCGTCAACGTGTTCTGCCGCGTGACCCTTTTGAACAGTTATACCCAACGAAGCCAATCGCTCAGTCAGCGCATTGCTGCCAAGGTCCGAACCACTGACTGTAAAGCCAAGGTGATGCATCACTTCTGCAATGCCACCCATGCCCACGCCACCTATGCCAATAAAATGCATGGCACGCACACGTCGCATTTGGCTTTTTACATTCGGCGAAATATCAACAACCATCAGTTGCGTGCCTCCTGCAATGCATCAGCCATGACAACAGCTGCATCGGGTTTATGCAGTGCGCGCGCAGCGCTAGCCATTTTGGCAAGACTATCGGGGGATGCACTCATTTCGCTTAATATGTTAGCCAGCCCTTCAGCGCTGAGCGTCGATTCAGGTTGCAGCACAGCAGCACCGGCATCAGATAAAAATTTTGCATTATGGGTTTGCTGATTGTCAGAATGATGCGGATAGGGAACTAACACACCAGGCAAACCTGCAGCACTGAGCTCGCTGACCGTCATCGCGCCTGACCGACAAATGATGACATCGGCCCAACGATAAGCTTCAGTGACGTCATCAATATAGGCACTAACCTGAATTGATTTTGCTTGCTTGCGCAGCTGAGCATATGCTTGTTCTACCGCTGGTTCGTCTGCGGGTCCGGTTTGATGCCACACATGCAGTACTAATTCGCTTTGCTGACTTGACAGCACGTCCATGGCCTTGGGTACCACTTGGTTGAGCGCACGAGCACCACGGCTACCACCAATAATCAGCACGTGTAATGCGGGCTTATCCGTGTTACCAGACGTTTTAAAGCTATCCAATTTTTGCTCGCCCAATAACTCAATTGAATCGCGCACCGGGTTACCAACCGCGAGTGCACCTACCTTGTCAGGAAACACATCAGGCATAGCGCTGTAAACACGATTAGCAATACGTCCAAGCCACTTGTTTGTCATTCCCACAACCGCATTTTGTTCATGCAACACCAACATGCGTCGTGTCAACACGGCGGCTAAACCAACCGGCCCTGACACAAAACCGCCCATACCCAGAACAGCGGTGGCACGAACATCAGACATTATGCGCATGCTTTGTATGCAGGCACCAACGACCTTAAATGGACCGGTGAGCATGCCCTTGAGACCTTTACCACGCAGGCCACTAACATTGATAAAACGGATATCAATGTTGGCCTCTGGCACGATGCGCGCCTCCAGGCCTTCTTTCGTACCAATCCACACAACTGGCACTTTGCGTTTCTCCAAAACCTTGGCAACCGCCATGGCAGGATAAATGTGACCACCCGTGCCACCAGCTGCAATAACAACGGTTTGAGCGGCAGTCACGAGGCACCTCCACCACTGTTATTGCGCAGCTCTTTATTAGCAAACCGTCTGGTTTCAAGTTCGATGCGAAGCAGAACCGTAAAGGCAACAGCAAACACAATGGCACTACTACCGCCATAACTCATCATTGGTAACGTGATGCCCTTGGTAGGCAGAATACCCATGTTCACACCAATATTGATAAAAGACTGCAGGCCAATCCAGACACCAATACCCAGAGCCAGATAACCCGCGAAACGGTTGCCTTGCTGATCGGCAATTTTTGCCAGGTTAAAGCTCTTCCATAAAATAAAACCGTACAGGGAAACCACCAATAACACGCCGATAAAGCCGAACTCTTCACACATAACAGCAAACAGAAAATCGGTGTGAGCTTCAGGCAGATAAAGCAGTTTTTGCACACTGTTTCCCAGCCCTGTACCGGTTATACCACCACTACCAATGGCGATTAATGACTGGGTTAACTGAAAGCCACTAGCGAAAGGATCATCAAACGGGTCCATAAAACTGGCCAGACGCCTGGCACGATAGGGAGACAAATAAATCAACAACGCGCCAGTCACAGCCAGGGAAAACAACAGAACTAAAAATTGTTTTAGATTGACGCCAGCGATAAACAACATGGCACAAGCCGTTAGCACAATGACCACAACCGCACCAAAATCCGGCTCGAGTAACAGTAAAACACTGGCCACTAAAATCAGTCCCAGCGGCCGCATAAACCCACCGATGGTGTTTTGCACCAGCTCACCGCGCCTGACAAGATAACCTGCCAAATACACGATTATAAAAAGCTTGACCGTCTCAGATACTTGTACTGTAAACACACCAAGATCTATCCAGCGCTTACTGCCATTGACCTCTTTACCTATAAGCAATACCAACAACAAGAAAAGCAACGATACGATTATTAAGTGCGGTCCGTATTTTTCCCATGCCGACAACGGCGCTTGATACAAAATCGTGCCAGCAATTAATCCAATAAATAGAAAGGTCAGCTGACGAGATGCAAAATACAAGGGCATACCGTAATTTCTTTCAGCAAAGGCCATGGACGCAGATGCGATCATGACGACACCAAACAAGGACAAGGCAATCACTGCCATTAGTAGCGCATACTGCTTTAATTCGAGGCGCGATTGTTCGGCCATATTTTCCGGCGACACTATTTTGCCGGACGCGACTCTTGAGACGAGACTGCTCATGCGGCTATTGCCTCCACCGCTTGCTTGAATTGTTTACCACGCTCTGCAAAATTGGCAAACATATCAAAGCTTGAGCACGCCGGAGACAACAACACAACATCCCCACGCTCGGCTAATGCAGCACATTGGTTCACTGCATCGTTAAGGTCGCTAGCCATAACGATAGGTGCAGCGCCTAGTAAGGCCGACTTTATCTTCTCTGCATCTTCACCAATCAACACCAGAGCTTTCACGCATTGTTCCACGACATAACGCAACTCGTTAAAGTCAGCTCCTTTGCCCATACCGCCAGCAATGAGCACAACCGGAGCGTTCATGGCTTGCACCGCTTTTTTACACGCATCAATGTTGGTGCCTTTGGAATCGTTGTACCAACGCACGTCATTTATTTGAGCAACATATTCAGTGCGATGTTCTAAACCCTTAAATTCACCCAAGCCTTGCAACACAACCGGAAGGTCCAGATTAATCGGCTCTAACAAAGCCAGCACTGCCAGGGCGTTCGCCACATTGTGGTCCCCTGGCAATGGCAATTGACTGCACTGCATGAGCTTTTGCTCACCGCGACACAACCAGCCATCATTAGCGGCTTGCTGTAAATGATAATCAGCGTCAATCCGGGTTTGAACAGACTGAGTTTGTACAGGCTTGTTTTGTAAAGAAAATGTACGCACACGTTCGGCAGGCAATGATGTCCAGGTGCGCTTATCGTCATGGTTAATCACTGCATACTCGCAGCCCTGATAGACATGTCGTTTGACTCGGGCATAGTGCTCTATTGAATCGTATCGGTCCATATGATCGTCGGATACATTTAAAACCGTTGCTGAAAGTGCTTTGAGGGAGTGCGTTGATTCAAGCTGATAGCTGGATAACTCCAGTACATACAGCTGTGCGTTGTCATCAATACTGTCAAGCGCGGGCAGACCGATGTTGCCGCACAACCTAGCCTGCATGCCACAACTGTGCAGCACATGGGCAACCCATGACACGACCGTGCTTTTGCCGTTAGATCCAGTCACTGCAATCACTGGCGTGTCACCTATCGCATCTGCAAACAGTTCTATGTCACCAATAATTTGTGTACCGTTCTCAAAAGCAGCTTGTATCGCAGGCAAAGCGCGAGGGATGCCCGGACTTAGCACGATAATCTCGTATGAGTTGCATATGTCCGCATTCAGCTGTTTATGCACAGTAGCTTCAGGCATTAGAGCCAACAAGTCGTCGCTCGGTTGCGTTTTTTCGTCAACCACATCGAAGCTCACAGCGTGTTTATGCAGATAACGCACAACCGACTCGCCAGTGACACCCAAACCGGCCACTAAAACGCGCTTGTTTTTTAGTTTATCCAGTTTCATTAGCGCAGCTTCAATGTGGACAAACCAATCAGAACAAGAATGACTGTGATAATCCAGAAGCGCACAATGATGCGCGGCTCGGGCCAGCCTTTGAGTTCGAAATGGTGATGTATAGGCGCCATTTTAAAAATGCGCTTACCGGTCAACTTATACGATGTCACTTGCATGATGACTGACACCGCTTCTAGCACAAAGATGCCGCCCATGATAAACAGCACCAACTCTTGACGCACCATAATTGACACCGCGCCAAGCGCTGCCCCCAGGGACAAGGCACCTACATCACCCATGAAAACTTGGGCAGGATACGTGTTAAACCATAAAAAACCTAAGCCTGCACCGATCATCGCACTACAAAATACCGTGAGCTCCCCAGAGCCACGTATATTAGGAATATGCAGATAGTCAGCAAAGATTGCATGCCCGGATAAATATGAAATGAGCCCTAAGCCTGCAGCAACCATCACCGTGGGCAGAATGGCCAAACCATCCAGTCCATCGGTTAAGTTGACCGCGTTACTGGTACCAACGATCACTAAAAAGGCAAAAGGAATAAACATCCAGCCCAGATGAATATCAGCATCTTTAAATATGGGAATGGTCAGTGTTAATTCGGCTTGATCGGTCGCCATAAAAAAAGCTGCGACTACAGCAACGCCCGCAACAAGGGATTGCCAAACAATTTTTTCTCTGGCTGATAGTCCTGCCGAATTGGACAACATGACTTTGCGATAGTCATCAACCCAGCCGACGGCTGCAAATCCGACAGTAACAAACAACACAAACCATACTTGCTTCACGGCCAGGTCGGACCACAGTAAAGTGCTGATGGCAACGGCCACCACAATCATCGCCCCACCCATGGTTGGCGTACCGGCTTTAGAAAAGTGAGACTCGGGGCCATCATCACGAACCGACTGACCTATCTTTGCTGCAGTGAGCCAACGAATGAGACGCGGTCCAAACAACAAACAAATGAGTAATGCGGTTAGTGCAGAGAATATGGCGCGCAGCGTAATGTACTCCACAGCTCCAAAGCTTGAGTCTATTTGCGACAGCCAGCTTCCGAGCAAGATCATCATAAGGAGATGACCTCTGAGGTTTCTTCCGCGTCGACTTCAACATCGCTGCTACGGTTTTTTTTTGGGCCAACCAACGGCTCCAGCACAACTTCCATCCGACTGCCGCGTGAACCTTTCAGCAACACCGTGACATTATTGGTCATGACAGAGCGCAATCGCTCAACCATGTCTTTCTGAGACTGGCAATGCACAGCTGCCCCAAATGCCTTTGCTGTATGCGCAGTTAAGTTACCTACGGTATACAGTTGGTCGATACCAGCAGATTTCGCATATGCACCCAGCTCTGCATGTAGATTGATTTCATCTTCACCCAGCTCACCTAAATCACCCAAAGCCAGCACTCGCACTCCATCGTGCTCTGCCAACACATCTATTGCGGCTTTTACCGAGTTTGGATTTGCATTGTAAGTATCGTCAATGAGCACAGCATTGTTGATTCCCGGTTTACGGTTAAGACGACCGGAGACAGGCTGAATTTGTGCAAGTCCTGCCATGATTGTAACTGGCTGCACATCCATACATTGAGCTACTGCTGTAGCAGCAACGGCGTTAAGGCGATTGTGCCTGCCCAGCAAAGAGAAACGCGGAGACAGCATTTTAGCGTCAGTAGAAATTTTCAATTCATTGTCTTCAAGCAATCGTACGGCGACATCTTCATCCGAACCAAATTCACGTCTGTGAGCGTGCGCGGCCGCCTCGTGCATAACGTTGGCGAACTGATCATCTGCATTAATAACTGCCCAGCCGTCTGAGCTTAAGCCTTGAAAAATTTCTGACTTGGCACTGGCCACGGCCTCTATGCTGCCAAAACCTTCCAGGTGCGCAGCACCCACATTATTCACAAGGGCAACATCGGGCTGAACCAAACGACTCAATGAAGCGACTTCACCCTCATGGTTTGCACCGATCTCAATGACCGCATATTGATGATGCTCACGAAGGCGCAACAACGTTAATGGCACGCCAATGTCATTATTAAAATTGCCTGCGGTAGCTAACACAGGTCCAAGCTGACTAAGAATGGCTGCAATCATTTCTTTAACGGTGGTTTTGCCATTACTGCCCGTAACCGCCACAGTGGGTACTTGAAACTGCTCTGCCCACATCTTTGCCAGGTGACCCAAAGCATGTCGGGTGTCGGAGACGAGCATTTGCGGCAAATCGCAATCCACTGTTCGATGAACTAACAACGCAGTCGCGCCTTTTTCTTTCGCCGCATCACAATAGTCATGGCCATCGTAACGATCACCTTCTATCGCAATGTACAAATCGCCGGCATCAATGGTGCGTGTATCGATACTAAAACCGGATAAACGAACATCCTCACCCTGGAGATCACCATCAAGGTACGGTTGACAATCAGATAGCATTAAACGCATCATCAAATTGCTTCCTGCATAAATTGCCGCACCGTATCGCGATCACTGTAATCGCGTTTTTGTGTACCAATAACTTGATAGTCTTCGTGACCTTTGCCAGCAATGAGCACCAGATCATTTGCAGCCGCGCTGGTTAATGCATGGTTAATAGCCAGCGAACGATCTGCAATCACCACAGCCAGTTCAGGCTTGCTCATACCCGCCACTATCTGCTCTAAAATGACATCGGATTTTTCTGTGCGCGGGTTGTCATCAGTGACAACGACATGATCTGCTCGCTCAGCTGCCGCCCCCATGGGCGCACGCTTACCAGGATCACGATCACCACCACAACCAAACACAACCCAGAGCTCACCATCGCAATGACGCCGTACAGCGGCTATAACAGCGACCAGGGCCTGTGGTGTATGGGCAAAATCAACAATTGCTGTAGGTTTGTTTAGCGCACTGAATTTTTCAATGCGACCAGGCACCGAACGTACGTGATTCAAAGCCATACTGGCATCGTTTGCAGCATGGCCCAATGCGCGAAGCACGCTGTGGCAAGCCAGCAAATTTTCGACATTAAAAGAACCCAGCAATGCAGATTGTTGTTCAAAACGCTCGCCGTTATCGATTAGCGAAAAGCGGATGCCATCGTTATGCAGATCTACCTCTTCGGCACGAACGCAGATGTCTGCTGGCATTTTTGACGAATGAGATAACTCGTTTAACGCATTTTCGGGCAGCCTACCGGCATAAAACAAAACACGCGAACAGCTGTCCTGTTGACTGCGTGCACTAAACAGTTCACGACCCAGCTCATCGTTGCCATTGAGTACAACGTGAGTCAGTTCTGGCCAACTGAACAAGCTCGCCTTAGCTTCTTTATAAGCTTGTAAGCTTTGATGATAATCAAGGTGATCACGACCGAAGTTGGTCAGTACAGCCACATCAATGTTGACCGCATCAAGACGCCCCTCTGACAGAGCATGTGATGATGCTTCCAACGCAACGACACTTGCACCTTTGTCTCTTAAGCCGGCCATCATGCGCTGCAGGGTCACAGCGTCCGGAGTGGTCAGTTCAGTTTCGGCCAGCTCACCTAAACCCCAACCCAGGGTGCCGATATAGCCGCACGATTGCCCACTGCCATTAAGCGCATCAGCAATAAAGCGGCAAACCGATGTTTTTCCATCAGTACCCGTGACCGCAACTACCGCAAGCTGCTGGCTTGGGTGTTGATAGAATCGAGCTGCAATAGCACCGCAATTACGCTTTAACTGAGCAACTCGTACAACCAGCTTTCCAGCATCGCGGATTCGCTGTATGGCATCGACGTAATCGCGCATTCCCGCACTGTCAACCACCACCGCGCAGGCACCACTGTGTAATGCTGCGTCGATAAACTGCATCCCGTGAGTGCTGGCCCCTGACATTGCCAGGTAAATATCGCCGGCACTGATTAGTCGGCTATCAAGGCAAACACCACTAACATCAACGCAAGCACCGTCAATCATGCCTTTGTGTTCGGGCACCACATAGCCTTCAAGCAGCGTTGATAAAGACATGCCTGGCTGTGAAGAATCGCTCAAGAACGATCTCCTGTTACCTGCCCAACAGGCTCTGACACAGGACCCAGACCAACACGTTGATCTTCAACATCATCTGGCTCAATGTTTTGCACACGCAGTGCATGAGACATGACTTTTGCGAACACAGGGGCTGCGACCACGCTACCAAAATGCTGCCCGGCTTTTGGGTCATGAATAACTACAACCGTAGCGAGCTCTGGCCTTGATGCCGGGGCAAAGCCTGCGAACACTGATACGTATCGATCGTCAGCGTAGCCACCAGAGACGGACTGATGAGAGGTACCGGTTTTACCGGCAACACGATAACCCGGGATAGCTGCTCTACCACCAGTACCATCTGTCACTACCGACTCAAGCATGTTACGAACCTCACGCGCTATTTCTTTATCGATAACACGGCGCCCTTCACCTTGCGTGGCATCACTGGCAATAAAGGCCACTGTAGGTAATATGCCGTCATTAGCGATTGCTGAATAAGCGCGCACCAACTGCAACGCTGATACTGAAATACCATAGCCGTAGGACACACTGGCTTGCTCAATGTGGTGCCATAAAATCGAATGATTAAAGTAGCCGGCGACTTCACCAGGAAATTCGCTGCCCGGCGAGCGACCAAAACCAAAACTGTCAAACATTGACCACATTTGCTCAGGGTCGAGCTGCGTGGCGACCTTGCTAACGCCAACGTTACTGGATTTACGAACAATGCCACGCAAATCCAGCCAGCCATTGTCGCGCGTATCGTTGATTTGATACTTTCCAATACTGTAATAACCGGGTGACGTATACACAATGTCATCGGCTTTAAACTTGCCAGAATCTAAAGCCGCCGCGATCGTAAACGGTTTCATGGTCGAGCCTGGCTCAAACACATCGGTAATTGATCGATTACGCTGACGACCGCCCGTGCGATCGCTCATGTCATTCGGGTTATACGAGGGATAGTTGGACATAGCCAGCACTTCCCCGGTTTGCACTTGCATAACAACTACTGAAGCCGACTCAGCATTGTGCTCTTTAATGACATCAATCATGGCTTGATCGGCAAAGTACTGTAGCTGCTTGTCGATACTCAAGCGCAAGTCTTTGCCAGGCACTGATGGCTTTATGATATCCACACCCGTTATCTCGCGACCTGTTCGATCTTGTACAACACGACGCAAACCAGGCTCGCCACTGAGCCATTCGTTATACGCCAGCTCCAGACCTTCTCGCCCAACATCATCGATATCAGTAAAACCCACCACTTGAGAGGCCGCCCGACCACTTGGGTAGTAGCGTCGATATTCACGCTGCAGACCAAGCCCGTCGACATTTAACTGACCAACCTTATTGGCCACATCAGGCATGACTTGCCGTTTGACGTAAATAAATTCTTTGCCTTGAGCATGAGCTTGTTCAGCTTTCTTATACAATTCGCCAGCGGGCAAATCGAGCAAGGCTGAAACTTCCAGCAAGGCGGCCGGCTGCGCAACCAATTTTTCTGGCACACCCCAAACAGTTTTAATGGGCGTGCTTATCGCTAGCGGTTCACCGTTGCGATCATGCATATTGCCTCGGTGCGCTGGAATCGCTACTGTGCGCAAATGTCGCGCATCACCCTGGTTTCGATAAAAGTCGTAGTCGAATACCTGCAAATAGAGCGCTCGACCCAATAGCGTGACACCCAGCAAGGCAAACACAGCCAACACGAATTGTCGGCGCCTGGTCCAGCGACTGGTTGTTGGGTGAGATTGAGCTTTCATCTTTATCTCAAGGCTGCCTCGAAATCATGACAATACCCTTGTAATCGGGGGTGACCATGCCTAAGCGGTCCCGCGCGGTACGATCTACCAGACCGTGCTCCGAGAAGGTGCTTTCTTCTATTTGCAACTGACTCCATTGCACGTCCAGCTCGTCAATGACTTGTTGGCTTTGACTGATGTCAGCATAGTGTTGACGACTTAAGTGTTTGCTATACACCACCGCCACTGCCGAGCACACGTTTAACGCAGCCAATGCAATTAAAATAAATGCCAACCGACTCATGCGACCTTCATCGCCACGCGCATCACGGCACTTCGAGCGCGAGGATTTTGTGCAAGCTCAGCCTGACCAGCTTTAACAACCTTGCCAAGGGTTTTCCATGGGTGCTCAGCCGTCTCAGGCAACGGCAAATGTCTGGGAATATCTGCAGGTGGCGGCGGTGTTCTTAGCGCACGTTTGACCAAACGGTCTTCGAGCGAATGAAAACTAATTACAACCAGGCGGCCACCTTTTTTAATTACTGCAGGAGCCTTGGCCAGTATTTGCGCGATCGCATCGAGCTCACCGTTTACCTGAATGCGAATCGCCTGAAAGCTGCGAGTTGCTGGATGGTGATGTCGCTCCCAGCGAGGGTGTGCGGCTTTAACTATCTCGGCAAGTTGCAACGTGCGCGTTATTGGCGCAATACCGCGAGCTGCCACAATGGCCGCTGCAATTCTGCGCGCATACCGCTCTTCGCCGTAGGTTTTTAGCACGTACACTAAATCATCTTCTCTTACTTCAGCCAGCCACTTTGCTGCTGAAACCCCATTTGCCGGATCCATTCTCATGTCGAGCAGTCCATCGCGAGAAAAACCAAACCCTCGGTCAGCTACGTCAAGTTGTGGTGATGACACACCCAAGTCGAGTAACAAACCATCAACACTGCCCTGCCAATTGTTTTGCTCAATCACCTGATCGATGTCTGCAAAGTTGGCACTGACAATGTTGAACCGCTGGTCGTTCTTGAATCGCCGCTCTGCGTCGGCTATGGCTGCCGGGTCCCGATCGATCGCCAATAAGCGACCCGAGTCTCCCAACTGCTCAATAATTTTTTCACTGTGGCCACCTCGACCATAAGTTGCATCGACATAGCGCCCACTCGGCTCTATGCCAAGGGCTTGTACCGCTTCTGCCTGCAGAACCGATACATGCAAATCTGAACTCATTAGATCGAGAGGTTCTGGATAACTTCCGATGCGCTGGCCAGATCAACATCGCCCGCTTCTTCTGGCCACATTTCTGATGCTGCGTCGTAAGCTTCCTCGCTCCACAACTCCCACTTTTTTCCTTGCCCAATCAACAGGGTCTTCTTTTTAATTCCAACAAGTTCACGCAGTGCTGAGGGCAATAAAATTCGCCCGTTGCTATCAAATTCCACTTCGGTGGCATGACCAACATATAAACGCTGCATCGCTCGGATTTGTGGGTCGCTGTTAGGCGCGCTCATTAGCTGAGTTTCAATTTCCACCCAATCAGGCATTGGGTAGATCAGCAGGCAGTTAGACCGATCACGCGTCACGATAAGGCGTGTAACGCCGTCATTTTCCAGACGATCGCGATGCGCCTTGGGCATTGCCAAGCGCCCTTTCGCGTCGACCGTCAATTTGGAAATACCACGTAACATCAGTTTTTGGGTCTAAATAAGCCCGAATCCCCACTAGTCACCACAAAAAAGCACTGCGGGCCACTATACGGATACGACTTGGGCTGGTCAATCTAAAATCGACCTAAAAAGGTGTTTTTTGCTTTAAAAGACAAGGGGTTAGCGAACATTGCGGTCGCTATACAAATCAGTTACTTAGCGTACATACGTAGATTCAACATGAGAAAGCTGTCGGAAGCCAGTCAATTTTGCGACGCGGTTCTCAATGGGTGTCTGAAAGTTTGCAATCAGTCTCTATTAATTTCGGCCAGAGTGGCGTCGAGCGCTTTGCCGACTCGCTCAACCAGATCATCCACTTCGCTATGGCTGATTACTAACGGTGGGCAAAATGCCATGGAGTCAACAATGGGTCTGGTGATAAATCCGTGGGCGGCAGCTTGCTTGCTGGCCATCATGCCCAGCTGACCCGGCTTCTCTAAAGCCACTTTGGTTTCTTTGTTAGTAACCAGTTCAACAGCGGCAATCAAACCCACCCCGCGCACCTCGGCAACCAATGGATGCGCTTCGAATTGTTTCAGCCCCGCTATCATATGCGCTCCCACTTTTCGGGCATGCTCTACCAGATTATCTTCCTGAATAATTCTGATGGTTTCACTGGCCACCGCACTGACCACCGGATGACCGCTGCCAGTAAAGCCATGGCCAAGCACACCAATGCGATGACTTTCATCTGCAATAGCCTCAAACACTTTGTCATTAAGCAACAACGCAGAGCCTGGCAGATAAGAAGACGTGAGTTGTTTAGACAAAGTCATCATATCGGGTTTGATATCGTACGTTTCGCAACCAAACATGCTGCCGGTTCGACCAAAACCACAAATGACTTCATCTGCAACAAGCAATATATCGTGTTGGTTTAGCACAGCCTGCATTTTGGCCCAATAAGTTGCTGGAGGCACAACAACCCCACCAGCACCTTGAACAGGTTCTGCAAAGAACGCTGCAATTGTATCGGGGCCCTCGGCAACAATCACATCCTCAAGCTCTTGCGCTAAACGTGTTGCAAAGTCTTCCTCAGACTCTCCAACCTGCATTTCACGCCAGTAATGCGGGCAGGTCAGCCTTATCGTTGGCACCAGCAAGTCAAATGAGGCATGGTTTGCAGGCAGGCCGGTTAAACAAGCGCCCGCGGTCGTAACCCCGTGATAAGCGCGGTTGCGCGTGATAATTTTTTTCTTGTCAGGCTTGCCCATGGCATTGGAGCGGTACCAGATAAGCTTGATGGCAGTATCGATGGCCTCGGAACCTGAATTGGTAAAAAAAGCTTTACTCATTGACCCAGGCGCCATCCCCACTAAGGTGTGTGCCAGCTCGGCCGCAGGTCCATGCCCTTTGTGTGAAAACGTGTGATAAAACGGCAGCTTTTGCATCTGCGCGGTTGCAACATCAATCAGGCGCTGCTCACTAAAACCCAGCGCAGTGCTCCATAAGCCAGCCATAGCTTCAATGTACTTATTGCCTGAGTTATCCCAGACATGAACACCACTGCCCTCTTCGATAATCATGGGGCCAAGCTCTTCATGAGCGCGTGCATTGGTGTACGGATGAAGATGCGCTAGCGCATCTCGGCCTTCAACGGAATTGGGTAGCTTGTTCAATATAACTCCATTTTTCAATTGATGCCTATTGATGCCTATCGATGCCTGTAACTGCACTGTCTTAGCACCGATGGGCACCGGCCAGACCCGCTTGATACGGATTGGAGCTGCTCTTGTTAACCCAAGAGCCGCCATTGAACTTTATCAGGTAATGACCGAATCAACTACAAAGCCGGACGCCATCTCATCGGCAACAACAGCAGCATGATAACTAACCACCAGGACGCCGCACCGACGCTTACTGTGTCATTAGCATTAGGCTCTGGGTTGCTTGTAACTTCGTTAGCGTTATTAGTGTCCGTTGTCGGCTGGTTTGCACCAGGTGACTGATCGTTAGTCTCTGGTGTTGTTTGCGTTTCATCTGTCGGCTCTGCTGTGTCAGGAGGCTCAACCGCTTCTGGTTCTGCACTCGGTCGCAAGGGTTCAACAGGCGCTACGATAACTGCTGCAACGTCACCTGGTGTTGCCGGGTCTCCCAATGTTGTCGAGGTACCAGGTGGCAGTGGAGTCGGACCTGTTGGGTCGTCCAATTCACGAAAAAACAAAGGCGCTGCATCTGTTTCCAGATTGAATGCGGTGGGCACGAAGCCATCGTTATCAGAACCATTAAACGGCACATTGGCCGCCGGTGGCTGCACAGCTGCCCAGGGGTCACGGCCATAAATGACATAGGAATTTCCCTGGCCAGAGGCACCAATAATAATGTCGTCTCGGCCATCGGCATTAAAATCACCTGCTGCTCGAGAATACACACCAAAATAATCTACGGTGCCAATACCATTGATTCGAAATCCATTATCGCCATCCAAATCAGCTAAATTAAAACGTGCTGGAAAAGCTGCCGTAGTTCCATAGATAACATAAATCTGTCCAACGCCTTTGCGACGCGGATTAATAATGGTGTGCGATGCCCCGATTAACAAATCATCAATGCCATCGTTATTGAAGTCACCTGCACCGTCTACCGATGTGCCGGCCAAATCGCCCCAGATGGCTTGATCTTCTTCAATGGGTACAACACCACCACGAATACCTCTTGCAACAAAACCATTGCTGCCATCAAGACTTTGCTCGTTAAGCTCAGCGACACCGAAGAAGTTACCGCCAAACAACACGTACACCTCTCCCGGGTAGTCACTCGGGGAACCAAATGGTCCTTTTCCCGGTGCGCCTATAGCTATATCATCAATGCCGTCGTGATTTAAATCACCGATACCAGTGACCGCAGCGCCAGCTGAATCCTGAATGTTACTGCCCTTAAAAACAAATCCGTTGCGTCCGTTTATGTCGCTCAAACTGATGGCTGCCGGAAACCCTTCGCGCCGACCGTAAATAAGATAGGCCTCGCCAACTTCAGCAACTGAGTTTTGGGTTTTATAGGATGCACCAATCATGAAATCACCGATGCCATCGTGATTAAAATCACCAGCTTCACCAACAAACTTTCCGCTTCGATCTTCACTGTTGGTACCCACCACTACGAAGCCGTTGTTACCATTGAGCTCATCAGGTTGAAGACGTGCCGGGAAGTCTGAACGAGAACCGTATATAACGTAGCTGACACCAACACCAGTTAAACCATTGGCGCTGGCATTCGTGTTACCAATAATAATGTCAACGATGCCATCACCGTTAACATCGCCTGCACCACTGACCGAACTTGCGGGCGAATTAAAACTAAAACCGTTGCTACCGTTTAACGTGCTGACATCTACCGTGCGGCTAAACGCACCTGCTTTGCCAAACACAACATGAGTGCCAGCTAAACTACCGACCAGAATATCGTCAAAGCCATCAGCATTGACGTCGCCAACGCCAGAAACATAGGAAAGGTTCTCATTGTCATGCGAAATAATAAAACCGACGACACCATTTATAGAGGCTCCGTTGACGATACCGTTGTTACCATTGGTAGGGCCAAATATAACTCGAACAGCGCCGATACCTGAACCGACTACCACGTCGTCAAGCCCGTCACCGTTAACATCCCCAACACCATCAACAGGGCCACCGCGATCAATAATCAGGTGATCGTTTTGGCCGAAAAAGATCAGCTCTTCAACAGGATCTAATGGTTGTGCAGACAGGCCGAAAGACAAGAGCAGACTGACGCCCAGTGCCAAAAGGCATCGAAACGACTTAACTGGGCTTTTAGACCTGACTGAACATTTAAACTTAACTGAAGTTTTGGACTTAACTAAACAAGAAAACTCAGCAGACATTCCAGACTTTGTTTCTGACTTCATTGTCGAAGTCCTATTTTGAAAGCGGCGAATCGAGTATTTTATCGACTCAGCACAGAATACAGCCTGTGCGCCACACATATTGCGGTATTTTACCTTGCATTTTGGTTACTTCGTGATGATGGTCACATTCATTAAATTAGCACGCTTTAAACGATCTGTTTTCAAGAACACAAAGACTTTGACATCAGTATTGCCACCAGACCATGTTGTGGTCAGCAATTCATTTTCAGGCTGATCCTGGCTATCAGGCGCTTTACCCACCAGCGTGGTCATCCGGTCGAATATGATCTGACCCTCATCCTGCCCGTCCAGCACCATCGAGCAACTGGTCGCTGTCGCGCTAGCCAAGTCAGGAAATGATGCAACCAAGGCATCGCTGGGCTCTGACTGGACAATGCCGATTCGATAAATGCGCTCGGATAAACGCATGTCCCAACCTTCAAGCAAAGCAGGGGTTTTGATGGTGGTGAAACGCTGCAGATCGTCCCCACCCATAGGCTCCCATGCAAAGCGCTTTGCCATGTCTTGAATGCTGGCCACATCGGGTACTTGTGTGTAGCAAATTTCGTTAAACAGAAAAACAGGATCGCTCTCGTCACCAGCTTCAATAAATGGTGCAGCTTGCTGGGCTGTGTCCTGAGAAAAGGCTTGAGCGCAAAAAGTGAGTGCTGCAAGCAACAGACATGCATTTTTGAATTGATATTTCATCAGTCGAGTATATCGCGCCCGGTAAATCGCAACTACTGCAATCGCAACTACTTCACTCGCAGGAATGCAGACTGATCACAACTTCGATACGAAAGTGTGACGAAGTGCAAACCGAATTGAAAAAAAGCCCTTGCATGGTCTGTTGTCAGGATTTATCTAACTACCGCACTCTTCATATTGCACAATTCGGGTCACAACTAACTTATTAACAACGGCCGACCCGACGATCAGATCACCCCAATTGACAGGATAAATTTCGATACCGTTTTCAAGTATGCTGTGCTCTTCATCACCACTCAAAATAGCGCCGACATCCAGATTCCAGACGTTTGTATCACTAGAGGGTATTAAAGGACTCCAAACAAATCCACCAAGCATGTTACTACTGGTGGCTGCCATCAGCGGCGATGGATAACTCTCAAACAGCGCATCACCCACACATGGGAAATCCAGATTGAAGTAGGCATATTCAACGTCAAGTTCAGCTCCGGGCAAGACACCACGAATTTCGTTACCAGCAAAAATCTTGTGTCCCCGCGGCGAGTCGAATACAGAAACATCCAAACTGGTAATTTCGGCCACAATTGTCCCTGGAACAGAACCAGGGTTGTTGCCTTGCGGTTCTAAGGCGCCCTCGCTGGAGGATGAAGTTGTAGACAGAGAACCTCCGACGTTTGCCGAAACAGCACCGGTTACCGGACTATTGTTCGCCGCAGACGATTCTGACTCTGAGGCACTGCCAAACAGTGGCTGGGATTCGTCTCTGGCATCACAGCCGCTCATGACAGTGATTATTGTGCCAACGAGCAATAGATTTGATTTGGTCACCACCTGTCCTTTCCAAAAAATTACAGAGGACATACCAAGCAAAAACTGGCCCTATTGCCGCTTTCACCAGGCTTTTTCAGGCATTTTCAGCGTCGTTTTTCGTTTTCTGGGGTGGTTTTCGACGTTAGGGCAAATACATCAGAGGTGCTGACTAATTGCATTCATGCGTTCAGCTTATCCTGTTGAGAAATGAGCGCTACCACCAAAACCTGGTATGGACAGTAAAAAAGGAGTTGGCCGTAAGCCGGGTTCTGTCGTGGACCACCATTCATCTGGGCAAAGCGTCACCACCTTGCTCTAGCGACCTACCCAGGGACAGTGTGGGTCACACCTTAATGCCCCTCTATTTGGTCTTGCTCCAGGTGGGGTTTACCATGCCGCTGAATGTTGCCACCAGCGCGGTGCGCTCTTACCGCACCCTTTCACCCTTACCGGCGAGCCGAAGCTCACTTAGGCGGTCTGCTCTCTGCTGCACTTTCCGTAGGCTCGCGCCCCCCAGGAGTTACCTGGCACCTTACCCTATGGAGCCCGGACTTTCCTCCACAGGTCGTCAACACAAGTGATGACAAACACTGCAGCGATGGTCAGGCCAACTCCGCGCTTATGGTACACCGCAAATTAATCGCCCGCGCGATTAGGTGTCGTTCTGGTTAAGTTGAACTCCAAAGTCGTAAGCTTGCTTGCGGGGCACCCCGGTTATCTCACTGGCCACTTTTGCAGCTGTTTTCACTGGCATATGTTTTAGCAGGGTGTTTAGCAACGGCGTAAGCTCAGCCAGCTCAACCGGCTGATTTTTAGCACTCACAGAACCTGCAATAATCAGCACAAATTCGCCACGCTGCTGTTGATCATCGTTTTGCACAGCCGTTAAAACATCGTTGCTGCTACCTCGCAAAATGGTCTCAAAACGCTTGGTTAGTTCGCGGGCCATGCACATTTCGCGTTCAGGGCCAAACACGTCAACTATATCTTCGAGCGAGGCAAGAATTCGATGAGGTGACTCATATAAAACTAATGTGCAACTTTGATTGGCAAGCTCATTCAGCCAGGTTTTACGTGCAGCAGATTTAGCAGGTGGGAATCCGACATATAAAAATCGATCGGTAGCCAAACCTGCCACGCTTAAGGCTGCAATTAACGCGCTGGCACCCGGGATTGGCGAGACAGCAATACCCGCATCCTGACATGCTCTGACAATGCGATAACCGGGGTCGCTGATTAACGGTGTCCCAGCATCACTGATGATGGCCAGTGAGCCTTCGTTGCGCAATTGCGCAATCATGGCGTCAGCGCGCGCTACCTCATTGTGCTCGTGCAGTGAACGAAGCGGAGTATCGATAGCATGGTGCTGGAGTAGCACGCGGCTGTGTCGGGTGTCTTCGGCGTAAATACAATGACACTCTTGCAGGGTTTTAATGGCTCTCCCTGACAAATCGTCACGGTTACCAATTGGCGTAGCCACCACGTACAGAGTATGCTTTGTGTTTGTCACATTCAGTTATTCGTTAAAGAGACGTATGCGCAATAAAATTCACCTTATCGCGGCACTTCGTATTGCCGTCGCAACTCTGACCTTGTCCTTGCTGGGTGGCTGTGTTTCAGCACCAAAGCAACCAGACAATCCGTTTAACGGCAGAGTAACAGAGAGCCGCGCCTTGAGGATGCTTAATCAGGGCCAGCCAGTGGCTGCGGCCGACTTTTATTCCGATCGCGCTACGCGAGCCGCAACGCCCGAAGCCAAACAGGAATATCAGGTGATCGCGGCTGAAATATTGTTTGACCGGGCACTGCTGGAACCTGGCCTGGTAAAGCTTGCCGATCTGCCTGACGTTATGGCCACGCCCGAACTCCAGCACAGGCGCGATATCGTCTATGCCAAAAGCCTCATGTTTGCAGAACTTCCGACTGAAGCCATAGCCGCACTACCCGATCCCAGCGAGGTCAGTTCCGCACTCGACCGAGCACGAATATATGAGACTCGCGCACAATCGTTTAACCGCTTGAATGATCCTGATAATGAGCTTATCGCTCGTATCGGCCTGGAGAACGAGCTGGCTGATGAAAACATCATTGATAAAAATCACGCACAAATCTGGTCAATGCTTACAACCCAACCAGCGTCACAACTGCGCACACTAACGACCAATGTACGCGGTGATACCTATCAGGGCTGGATTGCCCTGGCCTTGGTCAATGCAGATGCTGCGAACAACCCACAGCTAAGATCAGAAAAACTCGATCAGTGGAGCGCGCTGTTTATTGAGCACCCTGCCAACAGCCGGTTTCTTCCAAAAATTTATGCCGGCGGCCTGGAAGGCGAATTCAGCGCACCCTCTGATGGCATCATTAACAGCATTGCCGTATTGTTGCCATTGTCGGCCAATCGCATGGGAGCTGTGGCTGGCGCACTGCGCGACGGCATCGTTGCGGCACATCAAAATAGCACTGATCGATTTAATCAACCCACCATTCGCTTTTACGATGTTGGTGAAAACCCAGGTTATGTTCGTTCGGCTTATCAAAATGCAATAGCCGATGGTGCTGATGCTGTTATCGGGCCGCTGCGTAAACAGGCGGTGTCGGCCATCGTTACACTGCGCGATGTGAACGTACCCACCGTTACACTTAATACGGTGGACGCATCACTCACTTACGGCGGTGGCTCGTCAAGCATTATTCAATTCGGGCTAGCTCCAGAAGATGAAGCACGTGCTGCAGCTTCCAGAGCTATCGGCTTGTCATATAAAAACGCCGTTGTGCTGCAAGCCGATGACTCACGTGGCGACCGAGAAGCCCGAGCGTTTCGAGATGCAATGTTCGCCTACGGCGGAGATGTTGTTCATGTGGCCGTTTTGCCTTCTGACAAATACGACTACTCAGAACAAATTAAAGACGCGCTGCAAATCACGCAAAGCGACCAGCGTTTTAGAAACTTGTCTCGCGCCATTGACGCCAAGCTGTTCTTCGAACCCAACATCAGACCAGATGTTGATGTGATCTTTCTAGCAGTGAGTTCCGACCAGGCTCGTTCGGTCAGACCGCAGCTTGATTTTTTCCACGCGGTTGATGTGCCTCGATTCGGCACATCCAGAGTTGCCGGAAGCGACGATGATGTTAAAAAGAACCGAGATTTAAATACCATTTATTATCCAGAAGTTCCTTGGGTTTTGCGCAAATCAATGCAGGACGATCCATTGCGTCAACAAATTTTGACTAACTTCCCACAAGCCGAAGGTGCGTACGCCAAACTATATGCTCTAGGCGCAGACTCATATAAAGTCATCACTAATTTAAACGCGCTGACTAACGGCGAAAGACTGGAAGGGTTTACCGGCGACCTTGAATTATCCAACAGCGGCTACATTCGCAGACACCTGGACTGGGCTCAGTACCAGGAAGGCATATCGGTCAATGTCGAGCGCGTTGAAGCCGATACCCTACCCGCTATAAACTCTGGTGGCAGTTAACACCAGGTAAAAGAAAACAACCTGATTATCAGACTAATCTATTGAAACAAGCACAATGACATGGAGGTCATATGCAAACCATCAGTGTAGGCAACGCCGTTGAATCACTCGTTTGTGATTTTCTTAAAAGCCATAACTTGCGGTTTATCTGCAGCAACTATCGTTGCAGATTAGGCGAAATAGACCTTGTCATGTTTGAAGAACACAGCGATACGCTGGTGTTTATAGAGGTGCGTTATCGAGCAAGTTTTCACTGCGGTGGCGCGACCCAAAGCGTTGACTGGAAAAAGCAACGAAAACTGCGGCGTGCCGTTTTGCACTACCTGCAAAAAAACGCCACCGCACGACAGCAGGCCCGAATAGATGTTATCGGAGTCAATGCAATTAGTGAAGATATTGGCAATCCGTTTGGACCTATAACCCACGGTGTTTCTATGCACGAGTATCGAGACTATCAATTGGTCTGGACACGCAATGCGATTGAAGAATGCTGATCAACATATTTACTGACAGACCGTGACAACCTTTAATCTCATAAAAACATCAGATAATCAGATGCGAATCCCCTATCTCCGACCAGCCATTACCCTTGGGTTTTTACTAGCCTTGGGCGGAAGCTCGATAAAGCAATAGCAAACAGATAATCAAAGACAGGCGCTATACTTTGGCCACCTTTAAACACATTCTCTATACCCCACTCGGGCTTATCTAACTCGGGACGCAACTTGATACCTACCGACTTCAACCTTGTCAGTTCGGCGCTAATGCTCTTCGTGCTAAACCCCATGATCGGCAAATCGGTCGGTACACATTGCAATAGCTTGTTCATCGATATCGAATGCATGCATTGAAAACCCGCGCGCACGTAAATGGGCTATGTTTGACCCTGCCCCGCATCCACAGTCAATGGCCGTAGCAACACCTTTTGAAAGACCTAGTGCATATTCAAGCTCGGGGCGGATAGGACTGTGTACTGATTTTTCGAGGTAGTTTTTTACTTGCTTGCTTGTCACACCACACCTATACCGTCGACTGCCTGTACACAAGGCAAGGATGTGCAGACTTTTGAATAGCGTCCGTATCCAGCTTGGCACCCAGGCGCTTAGCAACACTAACTGATGAACTATTTTCAAGATCGATATAGTGGACAATGTCTGTCCAGCCAAGTGTGTCTCTGGCGAATTCAACAGCTGCTTTTGCAGCCTCTGTTGCGTATCCATACCCTTCGTAGCGATCGAAGAGTATCCAGCCAACTTCCTTCTCGGGCCTGCCCGGTGGAAAGTATGGGCCAGTCATGCCTACATAGGCATTATCTTTTTTGCGCGATATAGTGAACATCCCATACCCACGGTGCACCCAATGACCAAGCATTGCATAAGCCCGGGTGACTGCATCTGAAAATGGCACATGACCGCCAGCCATAGACGATCGTTCAGATACGTAAAATTCAATCAGGCTTTCCAGAACAGTTTCGTCTGGTTGCAACAATACCAAACGTTGAGTTTCGATTTCTATCATCTCAGTTTTCCCTTCAAGGATGTTTTCTAGTATGGTAAAACTTGAAGGCACGCATTTCTATACTTGCGGTGCAACAGGAAAATCGCAAGGCGTCATCGGGCTGGAGGTGTGCGGACTCGACGCCTACTTAACAATCTTTAAGTTCGGTCGCTTAATCTGACTGGGCGCAGCAGGCTTGTCAGTACTTTTGCCTGGCTCAGGATCGGGTGGCGTTTCATCATGTTCACCGAACATCATGCCTTGCCCATTTTCGCGCGCGTAAATAGCCAACACGCTGGACACAGGAACGTGCACATCCATAGCCGTACCGCTGAAGCGCGCATTGAAATTGATGGCGTCATTGCCTAGTACCAGGGAATGCGTGGCTTCCGGGCTGACGTTTAATATGATGCGGCCGTTTTCTACAAACGCGCGTGGCACTTCTACTGACTCATTTGCAGTATCTACAAGCATATGCGGAGTAAGATTGTTGTCAACAATCCACTCGTACAGGGCTCGAATCAGATAAGGCCTATTGGATATCATTAACCTAACTCTCGTTCACGGTCAGTCAAACTGGCTTGAAAGCCGGAACGTGCAAATACACGCTTGGAATAATCAGTGATCGACATAGCCGCTTTTGGAAGTTCTATACCGTAGTGATTCAACCGCCAAAGCAATGGTGCAAGCGTTGCATCCAGCATGGAGAATTCTTCACTTAAAAAGTACGGCATTGCAGCGAACACATCGGCTGACGCCGTGAGCGATTCGGCCAATTGGTGTCTGGCTGTTTGCGCCGATTCACCACCTTCCTCAAGGAAGGGTAGTAAAGCATACCAGTCTGACTCGATACGAAACAAGGCCAATCGAGTACGCGCACGCGACACGGGGTCGATTGGCATAAACGGCGGATGCGGGTAGCGTTCATCCAGATACTCCACCACCACTCGCGCATCGTACAAGACAAGATCTCTATCAACCAGGGTAGGCAGGGAGTTATTAGGGTTGAGCTGAACCAGGTCCTCTGGTTTATTGTTCGGGTCGCAGGATTCGACCTCAGCCTGAATTCCCTTCTCAGCCAACACCAGGCGCACCCGATGACTGTGGATGCATTCCGGGTCAGAAAACATCGTCATTACTGCTCGCCGATTGCCTAGTACTGTCAATGGAAGCCCCTGTGTTTCGTTGTTCTGCAGTGCCGCAGCAAACCGCTTACGGCACTAGTGTGCAGCACTGATTTGCCGCACCTGCTGATAGTAGAGCTGCTTAAATGACGTCCTTCCAGTATTCTTTCTTAAGGAAGTAAGAGATGACTGTCAGAACCAGCAAGAACAACATAACAAACATACCAATGCGGTGCCGGGTTTGCTTGATGGGGTCGGCCATATAAGACATGAACGCTGTTATATCCGTAATCAGCGCATCGTATTGCTGCTCGTTTAGGGTTCCTTCGGTCACAGTCTCAAAACCAACGAAATGCTTTTCGACACCCTCGCCTTCGTATATTGGTTTTTTCCAGCCCTGTTGTTCCCACAGTACATGAGGCATCGCAGCCCCTGGATAAACCAGATTGTTGACACCAACCCCACCTCTACCTTCGTCGAGATAGAACGTTTTTAAATAAGTGTATATCCAGTCCTCACCACGCGAGCGCGCAGTCAGTGCCAGGTTAGGCGGTACAACGCCAAAAGAATTACGCCCATAGTCTTCAGTCATGTTATTGACCATCAATGACCCGACTTTTGTCGGCTCACCTGCCTTGTCAGTCGTAAAGATAAGGTTGTTTGCAACGTCTTCTTCACTCAGCCCAAGGTCTTGGGCCATACGGCTGTAGCGTTGGTAATCGGCACTGTGGCAACCCATGCAGTAGTTGACATAAGCTTTTGCACCACGCTGCAAGGACTTCTGATTGCTGGTATCAATTTGAGGTGATTCCAGCGCAACGCTTGTGCCTGCCGCAGTGACCGGCGCGGACACTAATAGAGTCATCGGTGCCGCAAGCGCTATTGCAATCAACCATGCCCTGACTGCCGAAAAGATTGCCTTGTTAGTCAAGGCACTGTTTAGAGTGACTCTCATGTCAGGCGCTCCGGCAGTGGTTTATTTTTCTCGGCTTTACTGACAAAGAACAAGGCGACAAAAAAGCCGAAGTAGATGACAGAGCACAGTCGGGATATAAACGTGCCCACTGGTGTTGGCGATTGCATGCCAAAGTAGCCAAGTACAATGAATGCAATGGCAAAAGAGAACAACAACACTTTGTAGATGCCTGAACGATAGCGAATAGAACGAACAGGATTGCGATCAATCCACGGCAGGAAGAACAGCACAAGAATGGCTGCACCCATCGCCATAACACCCATAAGTTTATCCGGCACTGCGCGCAATATGGCGTAGAACGGCGTGAAATACCACACTGGTGCAATGTGCTCAGGCGTTTTTAGTGGATCAGCCGGAACAAAATTGGCGTGTTCTAAAAAGTAACCGCCCATCTCTGGTGCAAAGAACACAATGGCAAAGAACACTAAGAAGAAAACGCAAGCACCAAACAGATCTTTAACCGTGTAGTACGGGTGAAAAGGTATACCGTCTTTTGGGATACCGTCAGCGTTTTTATTGGCTTTAATATCTATGCCATCCGGGTTATTGGAACCCACTTCGTGCAAGGCCAAAATGTGCGCTACGACCAATCCAATTAACACCAGCGGTACCGCGATTACATGTAACGCAAAGAATCGGTTGAGGGTAGCATCAGATACGATGTAATCACCTTTGAGCCACAGGGTAACCGCATCACCAATGCCAAACGGTATGGCACCGAACAACGAAATAATAACCTGCGCACCCCAATAGCTCATTTGGCCCCAGGGCAACAGGTAACCCATAAATGCTTCTGCCATTAGCACAACATAAATAAGCATGCCGAATATCCACAGTAATTCGCGTGGCTTTTTATATGAGCCATACAGTAACGCACGAAACATATGTAAATACACCACTACAAAAAACAAGGACGCACCAGTGGAATGCATGTATCGAATCAGCCAACCAAAGTTGACATCGCGCATGATGTATTCGACCGATTTAAACGCAAGCTCTCCGTCGGGCTTGTAGTTCATGGTTAAGAAAATGCCGGTAACGATCTGAATAATCAGAACCATTAAAGACAGCGCGCCGAAGTAGTACCAGAAGTTAAAATTCTTTGGCGCGTAATATTTGGTGACGTGCTCTTCGAGCATTTTGGTGAGCGGAAAACGATCATCAATCCAACCCATCAGGCCGCCGCCAGAATTCGTCTTACTCATGCTGCTGCTCCCTGGTCCACACCGATTTTGATAAGACCATCATCAAGATAGGTATACGGCGGAACTTCAAGATTGGTTGGCGCTGGTACGCCTTTATAAACGCGGCCAGCCATGTCAAATTTTGACCCGTGACATGGGCAGAAGAAACCACCTTCCCAATCACTGCCTAAATCAGGGGCAGCCAGTTCCGGCCGGTAAGTCGGTGAGCAGCCTAGGTGGGTACATATGCCAATAACAACCATGTACTCGTCTTTAATGGCACGGGTAGGATTTTTCGCGTACTCAGGCTGCTGCTCTTGTTCGGAGTCAGGATCAGCCAGTTGATCAGCTACCGACGTTAGCGATCCAAGCGCTTGCTCTGTGCGGCGCACAATCCAGACCGGCTTTCCGCGCCATTCGACCGTTAGCAGTTGTCCGGGAGCTAATTTACTGATATCAGCCTCTACCGGTGCACCGGCCGCTTTAGCTCGAGCACTTGGCGACATGGATGCCAGCATGGAGACACCCAGGGCACCAGCGCCCAATCCACCAGCGGCACTCATTCCGCCAATCAGCAACCGACGTCGTTTGGGGTCTACACCCACGTCTGTAAAAGAACTATCTCCGGCAACTCGACCTGTGTCGGCGCCTGTTTTCTTCGCACTCATGCGACACTCCACTTGATACTTGAATTCATTACTTGAATCGATACTTGCAATAGTTTCTCGTATTCGACTCTTATATTCGTTAGTCGGACGTGATTTATACGACTATTATCACCCGGCAGATGCAACCCACAAGATTAACACACAAGCGAGTCAAATCAGGGTTATCAGCGCAAATGTTCGCAGTCATTCAGGCCGGATTATCAACGTCAATAAACTGATGAGTTAACTGTAGTTCCCTGGACAATTTTTCGCCAAGCGCCTGCACACCATAGCGCTCAGTGGCATGGTGCCCGGCGGCAACGTATAAAATGCCGTTTTCACGCGCTTCATGCGTGGTTTGCTCGCTAATTTCACCACTGATAAACGCATCAACACCCATGCTTGCTGCCGCGCAAACAAAACCTTGCGCGCCACCTGAGCACCACGCAACACGTTGTATAGTCTGATTGCTGCGACCAACAGCTGTGACTTCACGGCCAACGCAAGCGGCCACATGATCTACAAATTCAGTGTTACTTAACGGCTGGTTCAGCGTGCCATGAAACAGCAAGCCATCCGTACCACCGGCTTCAACCTGACCTTCTATGTCGATATCAAAAAGCTTGGCCAATTGCGCGTTGTTACCTAAAGACGGATGCACATCTAATGGCAAGTGATAGGCCAGAAGTGACATATCGGCGTTAATCAACATGCGGATACGCTCTAGCTTCATGCCGGTTAATACCGGCGATTCGCCCTTCCAGAAGTATCCGTGATGCACCAGCACCGCGTCTGCGCCTGCGTCTCTCGCCAGCGTTAAAAAACGCGCGCTGGCCGTGACGCCTGATACAACGTGATTGATGTGCTCGCGCCCGGCAACCTGCAGACCATTTGGACAATAATCCTTTACGCTATCGATTTCGAGTGTTCGGTTAAGATACGCTACTACGTCGTCTCGCTTTTCCATTGAATACCTTTAATCAACAACGTCAAGGACTACAAAGCTGAACAAACTGTTATTCATGCTGTTATGCGCCGTTGGCGGCTTGCTATTTGGGCTCGGCTTATTCAGAGCCGTGCCAGCGCTGAGCGATTTGGCGATGTTATCCAAAGCGCCTGCGCAAGCGGGCAGCAGCACGAGCGTGAAAAAGCGCTACTCCAAACACTCCTATCACGACGGTATTATGAAGGTAGCCCCGTCTGTTGTAAGCATCTACTCCAGCGAGACTATTTATAAATCCCCGGTCCGCAGTTTTGAAGGTGAAGAGCAAACACCTGTCATCGCACCACGCGAACGACGCAGCACCAGTCAGGGCTCAGGGTTGATCATCGACAAGAGCGGTCATATTTTGACCAACTGGCATCTCATTGAAGCCGCCGATGAAATCAACATTGTGCTCAGTGACGGGTCATTGCACGTGGCGCAGGTCATTGGCAAAGATAAAGAAACCGATCTGGCGGTCGTAAAAATTGAGGCCTCTGACCTGCCTGCTGTGGAAATCAGACCAGATGCCGGGCTGCGTGTCGGTGACATTGTGTTGGCCATTGGTAATCCTTTCGGGGTTGGGCAAACCGTTACGCAAGGTATTGTCAGCGCAACAGCCCGTCGAGTAGCTGGCACCTCCGCCTGGCAAAATTTTGTACAAATTGATGCAGCAATCAACCCAGGAAATTCTGGAGGGGCGCTAATCAACCCAGAGGGTGAGCTGGTCGGGATTAACACAGCGGTGTTCTTACGCGACAATGGCGCCGAAGGGATTGGCTTTGCCATTCCGGCAGAGCTGCTGGCTTCCGTGGTGCCGCAGTTAGTCAAAAACGGGTATGTGATTCGTGGCTGGCTGGGTATCGGTGCCGATAACCTGCAAATGTTTCCGGGAATTAATAGAGAGGTAGACAGAGGCGCTGTCATAACGACCGTGCTCGAGGACAGCCCGGCCCACGCGAGTGGATTGCTGCCTTTCGATGTAGTTGTCAAAGTGGCAGGTCAGGCCATTTCCAATGCCACTGAGCTGCTTTTGTTGGTCTCGGGACTGCCACCTGGAACCCAGGTACCACTGGTTGTACTAAGAAATGGTCAGTCTGTGACCATTTCCGTCGAACTCTTCGAGCGGCCTGATTTTGAACAATAAATTCATCAAATTGGTGCATCGACTGGTTGGCAAACTCCTGCTCTCAGGCCACTTTCAGCCTTAAAACCTGGTTTGCTGGAGTTGCCGGAGACGCAATTTTTTCTGCGATGGGCAGATATTCGAATTATACTGAATAGACGATAAGCAGAAACGACGATCGACTTTGCACGAAAAATGTTAAAAAAACTCTTCAAATGGACACACAAAACGGCCGTTGTGCTCCATATCAGGGGCATAAAGTGCCGGGATTTCTCAATTATTGCCAGTAATTGCACTGGAACGCTGCCCTATCGTTTCCTGAAAATGCCTTACCTGACCCCGACGGTCAATCTGTTCTTCCATGCGCCTTGCTACATCAAGTTCGCCAGCCGTCTGGAGCATTATCTTGCTCAAGAACTCGAGTTCGTGTCCAGCTCACGCTACCCTCAAGCCCACGATACGCATGCCAAATTTAATTCGTACCCGATCGGCTTGCTGGGCGATATCGAAATACACTTCATGCACTACAAAAATGAAGACGAGGCACGAGAAAAATGGAACCGGCGCAAAGCCCGCATCAATCGTGAAAGGCTGATTTTTGCCTTCACTGATCGCGACTTGTGCACACCAGAACTGATGCAGCAGTTCGACAACTTACCTGGTCACAAAATTTTGCTAACCGCACACATCTGTCCATGGTTAAAGTCAGCCGTGCACGTCCCGGCTTATCGAGGTCAAACAGAAATGGGGGATGGATATTCCAACTTCGACACGCTTTCGCATGTCGACTATCGCACTCTCATCGACGATGCGCCCTTTAACAGCGCTCCAGATTCAAACCCCTTATCCTCTATGGCTTAAGCGTCGCGTTTGGCTTAAACCAGCCACAAACAGTAACAAAACCAACAACGCTTTCCAGCTCAGCGAGCCAGACTTCGCTGCGGCCGGAGTATCTATTGCCTGGGTCGTATTATCAGAACTTAGTGGTACCGCTTCTGAAAGAATCAAGTGTTCACTCGTACTCGATTGTTCTCCTACCGAGTAGGTAGCTACATTGTTCGCAGGCGTAAAATCCTGAGTGCCAACGGGGCTAAGCTGGGCTGTCACTACGGCATCAGCATGATTTCGCGCATCGTTGATTGGCACAACAACATCACGTGTTTCACCAGGTTGCAGCGCACTGACAGCGCACTGCGCACTGGTCGGGGACATTGCATTACAGCCAGCGGGCAAACCAATAAGCCCGGCCTCGCTAACTTCAATGACCAGGGTGGCATCCATGGCAACGGTTGAATCCAGATTAGCCAGCTCAAAGCGAACACCTGAATGTGCAGAGTGAGCACCCAAGGCCATATCAACAGCGTCTACCAGACACGATTTTGATCGCGCGCCAGACAATGATGTTTGCGAGCAACTACTAAATTCAACATTGGTGCGACTGGAGATATGTGGCCACATGATTTTCGTGGAGTCAGTGCTACAACTGGTATCAGAATCGTGTTGAGAACCCAGTGAATGTCCAAGCTCATGCGTTAGCAATACATCTCCGATCGCACTGGGCGTAATAATACCAACGTCATACCCATCTGTTCGGCACAGCGTGTCTATCCACGCCAAACCCAGTGTCGGATCGGTTCGTTGTTTACCCGTGAATAGATACGTCAATGCACTGCTGGAAAACAAAGTCCGATGTGTCTGACGATAATCACGAAAGCTATTCAGGTAATTTTCAAGCGTTGCCGGGGCTTGCAGCATCGGGTTTGAATCGCTGTCTCCAAACACTTGTACTTCGTCAACAGCCAGGGCAAGACCAAACTGTCGATAAATACCATCAGCCACATTAAGCTGATTAAGCGAGACCACCAAGCCGTTACCGCCGTGATACCGATCAAATTCAGCATCTATAACTATCGACACAGGAACAACCCGTAAGTCACTTGCCTTTGTGGCTGCACGATATTTTATTGCCGCACCCAATTCAGGCGGCGCTTGTATGCTATCGAGTTTGACTTCTGCTTCGGTTGATACTGAATCCGGTCGACTTGCAGAGCGTGTTCGCAAGCTGCGCGGTTGATAATAATCAAGCGTTCCAATCAATGTACCCGGTTGCATGGTATAGATTTGTCCGAACGCGAATGCAACACCAGAAATGGTGTCATCAACAATTACAGCACGGACCCACGAAGCATCATCACCAACGACCTTTCCAACAAACACACCCGCCGCGGGAGGCAAGCGATCTTGCAAGACGCCATCGAGCCAGGCTGTTTGAGTGGTCAGCGGACTTGGAGAAAGTTCGTATGCCAGATCAACCCCATCGACATTGACATCGATGCGCAGCGTACCTGAATCATCAACCTGTTTTGAGCGCATCTGACTTGCCGACGCACCGCGTTGGTCAATAATATCCAGACGTCGATCAGCCCGGTCATACCAATAACGCGACAGCACATTGCCCTCAGGCCAGCTAATACCAAACGGCAACGACAAAGCGGTGTGTTTGTCGCGCAGGGCCTCAAGTGCCAGCCTGGCTTGTGCAGTCTGACCTAGTTGTTCCAAGGCTATTGCATCCAGATATTCAACCGAATCTTGATAAGAGGATTCGGGAAAGGCCTGTTGTAGGGTGGCTATTGTTATTCGCGCCGCACTAAAGTCATACCTGTCCATGATCTGAACGTACGCTTTTAGATACAAGGCATCGTCCTGCAAAGAGCTGTCTTTATATTGCTGCAAAATAAAATCCAGCGCACTGATGGCACCGTCTATGTCACCAGCATCACGTTTGTCTAAAGCGCTTAAATAATGACCCAGCACATGATCAGCGTTGTCAGCTTCCTGAAGCACCGCAATGCGGGTTTGTACAGATGAGAGTTGTTCAAAGCCAGGATAATAGGCCTGTATTCGACGCAGCAAAGCCAAAGAACTGGTGTATTCTCTGGACTCTATTAAGGCCAGGGCATTATGGTAATGCGCAGCAGCTGGCGTTTCGCGAAAGCTGACTTTGTCGGCGTCTGCAGCGTTTGCAGAACCTGAACCAAGGGCCAGTAGCAACACCACAATATACAACAATGAGGCACCGCATCGAATCGGCCGGCTCGTGGGCTTAGCCGTTAAATGGTCCATTTGAGTGAGCATGTTTCTTAGGCTATCTGTTTATCAGCCGTTAGCCGCCGGCCGCTCATCCTCAGCAACTTTACCCTGGTCAAAGAAATTCAGCACATCGCGACAGTTTGCCAGGGCCTGCTCCACTTCTTTTGCATCGGGTCGCGGTTGCTGTTCCAACGCATCGAGGATACGAGTTTCCTGCCTGGCTTCCTGAATCTTGCCTTGAATTTCTTCCAAAGCGCGATTGAGTGCCTCACTTAAATCTGAAAATTCTTTCGCATCACCAGATCTCAGTCTGACATCAAGATTGCCATCACCCAATTCATTCAGGGCTCGCTTTATGGCAAGCAATGGGTTACCCAGTTTACGCATAATGTAAACCGCGATAGCGGTGGTGATAATCGCATTTACACCCAGCATAATGAGCACCCAACGCATCATGACTTCTTTGGTAGTGGGAACACTTTCATTCAGTAACTGCAAGTCTTCTGATGCAAACAACAGCGGGGCTGTGCCTGCCACCATTTCACCCAGCAGAAAGTGATAAAAAATACCCAGAATAAGTGTCGATTGCACGATGAAAAATAGCGTTAGCAACATCACTCGTCGAATTTGACGAGTCTGGAAGTTTTTATCCTTAATTAAGGACAGCGGAAAAACTGAATCTGATGAGCGTGCCATGTTGGCCTCAATCTAAATAAACACCCGCAACGGGTAACCTATAAAAAATCGGCCTGTTGAGCACTTACTTGATGCAACAGTGGCGCAGGATAAAGGAGCACGTAGCCACAAGGACAAAACTGTGAAGCATTTCTCGGTTAGCGCAGAAATTAAAGGGAACGCAGTTGACCGGGGTCAAAGTTGTTCGGGGTCAAAAGTTGTTCGCATGTTCGGGGTCAGGTCTTTGATTTTGGAGTTGTTCGTTGTTCGGGGTCAGGTCTTTGATTTTGAATACATTAAAGACCTGGAGTGTTCGGGGTCAGGTCTTTGATTTTGGTGTTCGTGTGTTCGGGGTCAGGTCTTTGATTTTAAATACATTAAAGACCTGGCTCCGTTGAAGCATAAATTATCCAAAATCAAAGACCTGACCCCGGTCACAATCAAAGACCTGACCCCGGTCACCGGTCACAATCTGACCCCGGTCACACTTCGCGGAACTGGACATCGGATTCTACTAATGTGTCTCCATCAAAAATGAAGCGTCCATCGACGTGCTCACCTGAGAGAACCCTGGGCAACCAGATACGATCATCTGCCCACATTTCGTTATACGGGATTTGCCTGGGCTCAAACCACAGTGGTGCAGCCTCGATAGTTTCAGTGGGTGTGCCTTCAAATTCGGTAGCGATAAATACTTGCACATCGATTGAGTAGTCATCAGCAAACTGAAATCGTAATCGACCAACGTTGTTAGAATTGCTTATGCGGATGCACAGCTCCTCAAACACTTCTCGATGTGCGCACTGTTGCGCTGTTTCTCCTGGGTCAAGCTTGCCACCGGGTCCATTGATTTTACCGGCACCCAGACCACGCTTTTTTCGGATCAACAGCACCTTACCTGCATGCACAACAAACAACAAAGTGGCTTGATGTACGGCCACCCAGTTGGCATCAATAGAGCTAAGCGTATAACGCATCGCGATATGCTCTAGGCCTTGCGTCGCGCCACAACCGCTTGCGCCAGCATATCGAGTAAAGGCACCGTGTCGTCCCATGATAAACAAGCGTCAGTGACACTTTGGCCTCGCACCAGTGGTTTGGCTGAAGGACTTTGTGCACCCTCAACCAAATTACTTTCGATCATGACACCCATAATACGGGTATCGCCATCACGCAATTGCGAACATATATCTCGACAAACGTATATCTGCCGCTGATGCTTCTTGCGAGAATTCGCATGCGAGCAATCAATCATGACTCGCTCGGGCAAACCAGCCTTTTTCAACATGGCACAGGTATCGTCAACACTGGCGGCATCGTAGTTGATACTGGCTTTACCACCACGCAAAATCACATGGCAATCCGTGTTGCCTGCCGTTTTAAAAATACTGGAGTGTCCGTTTTTAGAAACCGACAAAAAGCTGTGTGGCTGGGTAGCAGCACCTATAGCATCAATTGCAATTTGCATACTGCCAGCAGTGCCGTTTTTGAACCCAACCGGGCAGGACAAACCGGATGCCAACTCCCGATGACCTTGACTTTCAGTGGTGCGCGCGCCGATAGCACCCCAACCGACCAAGTCTGCAATGTATTGCGGACTAATTAAATCAAGGTATTCAACACCCGCCGGCAAACCCATGTTGTTGATGTCTGCCAACAAGCTGCGAGCTTGCTCCAGGCCTTTATTAATATTGAAGCTGTTGTCCATGTCAGGATCGTTGATCAGGCCCTTCCAACCAACAGTGGTCCGAGGTTTTTCAAAATACACTCGCATAATGATGCAAAGCTCGCGTGCGTACTGTTCTTTTAGCGCAGAGAGCTTTTGTGCATATTCCCGAGCAGCATCAGGGTCGTGGATTGAACAAGGCCCGACAACAACCGCAATGCGATCATCATTACCTGCCAGCATGGCACTGACCTCGTTACGCGCAGCGGTAACGGTTGCAGCCGTTTTATCGGTGACGGGGATTTTCGCAATCAGCTCTTCAGGCTCGCGCAATACCTGAGTGTCCGTAATGCGTAAATCGTCTGTTGTTGTACTCATGTGCTTGTACTCATTTGCTAAGTTTTTCCTTTACAGCTACTTCTAATTTTTGCAGCAACTCACTGATAGGTTGGTTATTGGTTTTTAATGCGGCCCGGTTTACCACTATGCGCGACGATATATCTGCAATGTGTTCAAGGGGTACTAGCTCGTTTGCAGCCAGAGTTGCACCCGAGTCGACAACATCGACAATAAGATCACACAGGTTGACCAACGGTGCAAGTTCCATCGAACCGTAGAGTTTTATTATTTCCACTTGCCGTGCGTGCCTGGCAAAGTGTTCGCGGGTGCAATTAACGTATTTGGTGGCAACTCGCAAGCGCTGCTGTCCATCGAGTTGCGTGTCAGGGTAACCTGCAACCATGAGCCGGCATTTGGCAATGTGCAAATCGAGGGGTTCAACCAGCCCTTCTCCGCCGTGTTCCATTAGTACATCTTTGCCAACCACACCTAAGTGCGCCCCACCGTGCTGCACATAAGTCGGGACATCAGATGCACGCACAATTAAAAATTGCACATCAGGACGGTTGCTTGGCAAGATTAGTTTTCGAGAGGTAGTGGGGTTGTCCTGCGGCTCGATACCTGCAGCTGCAAATAGCGGCAGAGTTTCCTCGTAGATACGACCCTTTGATAGCGCAATATTAATTACCGTCATTAGTCGCGATCCGGCACACGACGAATATCAGCGCCAAGCAGATGAAATTTTTCTTCAATACGCTCATAACCACGATCGATATGATAAACGCGACGCACAGTGGTTTCGCCATCGGCAACCAGAGCTGCCAAAATCAGACTGGCCGATGCCCGTAAATCTGTTGCCATCACCGGAGCACCACGCAAACGCTCGACGCCACGGATAGTCACCGAATTGCCATCGATGGTCATGTCAGCGCCCATGCGCTGCAGCTCATTCACATGCATAAAACGATTTTCAAACACCGTCTCTGATACTTTCGCCGTGCCACTGGCAACCGCATTTAAAACACAGAACTGTGCCTGCATATCGGTAGGAAAATCAGGATAAGGTGCAGTTGCAATACTCACGGATTGTGGCCGCTCTCCGTGCATATCCAGTTCAATCCAGTCATCACCTACAGTGATGTCTGCACCAGCCTCTTTTAGCTTGTCGAGCACAACGGTCAGCGTTTCAGGCACCGTGTCGCGCACGCGAATTTTTCCGCGCGTCACACAGGCACCTACCAGAAAAGTACCCGTTTCAATTCGATCAGGGACCACGTTATAAGCACAACCATTGAGTTGATCAACACCCTCAATAGTGATGGTGCTGGTGCCCGCGCCTTCAATTTTTGCGCCCATGGCAATAAGGTAGTTGGCAAGATCAACCACCTCAGGTTCTCGCGCTGCATTTTCTAAAACGGTTTCGCCTTTGGCCAGCGTTGCCGCCATTAACAGGTTTTCGGTGCCGGTTACCGTGACCATATCAAATGCAATGCGAGCGCCTTGCAGTCGACCCGCCTTTGCACGTATGTAGCCGCTATCAATATCGATATCAGCACCCAACGCTCTTAAACCTTCAATGTGCAAATTGACGGGTCTGGCACCGATAGCACAACCGCCTGGCAGAGACACTTCAGCCTGACCGTACCTGGCAACCAACGGACCCAACACTAAGATGGAAGCTCGCATGGTTCTAACCAGCTCATAAGCGGCTGTGTAGTCATTCATGGTGGATGGGTCAACACTGACTTCCATGTTGTCGCCCATGGTGATCTGGCAACCCATTCGGGCCAGCAACGACATGGTCGTGGTCACATCGTTTAAATGGGGGACATTGCTGATGCGTGATGTATTACTGCCAAGCAGCGTTGCCGCCAAAATGGGCAATACTGCGTTTTTTGCACCAGAAATTCGCACGTCGCCGGAAAGTGGCGCGCTGCCCTCAATCAGTAGTTTGTCCATGGAGACCTTTGGCCGTTGTTAAAATAGGGCCGCTTTTGCACTTGCAAAGAGCAACCAGTACAGCCCAGTCGCAGGACAGCACAATTGTAAAATAAAGACTGAAAGAGCCCGTTACCGTGCTCTGGGGTGAATTATATCAGGCTGTCTACCTGACATACGGCTGAAATCTGATGAAGTGAGTCTGGAATATTCGTAAAAGTGATTTTGCGGTTGGTTCGTTGGGCCTGCGCAAGCCATTCGATCAACAGGGCAAGGCCTGCACTGTTGCTGTGAGTGATGCCGGCAAGGTCAATGACCCGAGCACCAGCGTCCCCAACCGGCGCTAAGGCCATCTGCTCATTTACAGCAGTAAGCGCCTGTTTTGCGGTGCTAAAATTCAAGCTGCCAAAGAGTGATATCGTCTCGCCCTGCGCTGTGCATTTGAAATCCAGGCTTTGAAAATCAGGGCTTTTTATATCAGGGCTTTTTATATCAGGGCTTTTAATATCAGGACTCTGCATTCTTGTCTTTCATGGTTTGGATAAGCCCATCAATACCGCCTTTTTCGATTTCACTGGAAAAAGCCGTGCGGTAACTGGTGACCAGCGAGATTTGGTCGACTTCTATGTCATAAATTAACCAACCATCTTTCTCACGCAACTTATACAACACAGGCACCGTACTGCCACCCGACTGTTTAAAAACTGACCGCACAACAGCACGATCATCACGCTTTTCTGGTTTAAATGGTTGAAACTCAATCGATTCGCCGCTGTACTCGGTAAGTGCATTGGTGTAGGTGTTTAGCAGCAGCGCTCGAAACTCAACAACCAAGTCGACGCGTTGTTTCTCATCGGCCTGCCGCCATGCCTTGCCAACAGCCAACTTTGTCATGGTGTCAAAATCGATGTTAGGCACAACATAAGTATCTATTTGTTCATCAAGAAAGACTTTATCCGTTTTGATGCGTTCGCCTTCTTCTTTCAGAACATCAATCAGCTTCGATGTTGATGACGCAACAAGATCCTGCGCAGGATGATCGCCGGCGGCCCGTGCGACGTTAGCGCTGGTTAGCGACACACTTGCCAATAACAACGATGCCATTGCGTGCTTGAATTTGAATGGCGTAAATTGACCAAATACATTCTTAAGCATATTCATTTAAAAATCCTTACTCCTGCCCTGCGCGTAATGCCGGGCTGTTATCGGTTCAGTAACACCTGACCGATGAGACGTTCAAGCACAAGTGCCGATTGCGTCAATGATATTTCGTCACCTGGGTTCAGAATTTCTTCTTCAGCGCCGGGTTCTAATCCGATGTACTGCTCGCCCAAAAGACCTGCCGTATAGATGCTGGCGGTCGTGTCTTCCGGAAAGTTGGAATATTGTTTGTCAATACTGAGAGTCACTTTAGCCTGAAATGTTTCAGCGTCGTACTCAATTAGTGAAACTTGTCCCACTCGAACGCCACCAGCGGTCACAGGAGCGCGTGATCGTAAGCCACCAATGTTCTCAAAGTAGCCGTGTAACTGATAACCACTGTTGCCTGAGATGCCGGTTAAATTGCTGGCTTTGAGAACCAAAAACGTCATGGCCACTAAAAACAGCGCCATAAACAAACCAACCAATATTTCAATCGCTCGAGAATTCATTTACATTTTACCTTTAACTAGAACATCTAACCCGATAACTAGAACATCAGTGCAGTAAGCACAAAATCGAGACCTAAAACGGCCAAAGACGAATAGACCACCGTTCGGGTTGTGGCGCCACTTACCCCTTCAGAGGTTGGCACACAGTCGGCCCCCTCAAAGATTGCAATCCAGCAAATAACGAACCCAAACACCAGGGCTTTGAATAAACCACTTAGCACATCGTGCGTAAAACTGACTTCTGACTTCATTTGCGACCAATACGCGCCTGCATCTACGCCCAGCATCTCCACACCCACTAAATGGCCACCCAATATGGCTACCGCACCAAACATGGCCGCCAGTGCAGGAACCGCCAAAAAGCCAGCCAGGAACCTAGGTGCAAACACCCGCTTGTAGGGGTCGACTGCCATCATTTCCAAACCGGCAAGCTGCTCTGTGGCTTTCATTAACCCTATTTCAGAGGTCATGGCCGAACCGGCTCGACCGGCAAATAACAACGCGGTGAGCACCGGCGCCAGTTCACGAAATAAAACCAGCGCGACAAACTGACCCAGGGCCTCTTCAGCGCTAAAGCGCACCAGGGAGTTGTAACCTTGCAGAGCCAGCACCATGCCAACAAACAAACCGGACACCAGAATAATGAGCAGGGTCATGACCCCTGTTGAGTGCAGTTGCTTGACTAACAGACCCCAACGACCAAACAATGAAGGTAAAGCACCGATCAGCTGGAACAGAAACAAATGCGCTCGACCGAGCCGTTCGAAAACCTCAAGCCAGCCACGACCAAACATCTGAAAAAAGTTAATCATGCCTTAGCGAGCCGTTGAACTGGTTGCTACAGAACCAAGAAGATCAGCTTTATAGTCCGGGGCATCAAGCTGGAACGGTACCGGTCCATCGGAGGCACCATTTAAAAACTGTTGTACCCAGGCCGAATCAGAGTTACGCAGGGCATCGGGTGAGCCCGCCTCGACTACTTTTCCGTCTGAGACTATGACGACGTAATCGGAAATCGACATGGATTCGTGTAAGTCGTGAGAGACAATCAAGGAGGTTAAGCCCAATGCGCGATTGACGGTTTTTATAAGATCGAGCAAAACACCCATGGAGATCGGGTCTTGGCCGGTAAAGGGTTCGTCATACATGATCATCATGGGATCAAGAATCAGTGCACGCGCCAAAGCCACTCGACGGGCCATACCGCCAGAGAGTTCCGCCGGATATAGATCGCGAGCACCACGCAACCCGACAGCGTGCAATCTCATTAGGACAAGATGTCTGACTAGACTTTCGGGCAGGTCGGTATGTTCACGTACGGGAAAAGCTACATTATCGAAAACCGTCAGATCGGTTAACAGCGCACCAGACTGAAACAACATACCCATTCGCTTGCGCAAATCATAAAGAGCTGAGCGTGACAGTTTAGAAACCGAATGCCCATCAAACTCGATAGTCCCCTGAGCCGGTCTGAGCTGACCACCAATAAGCTTTAACAAGGTGGTTTTCCCAGTTCCACTGGGGCCCATGATGGTCGTGACTTGTCCACGCGGAATATCCATTTCGATTCCACGAAAAATGTGTTTGGACCCACGCCGGAAGTGCAAATCACGAATTTGCACCAGCTGGGAACCAGATTCAGACGCTGTGTTCACATTACCCATCATCAAAAAGCCCACATGAAGTGTACCAGTTTGGCCGATTGGCCAAACTTTATACGTGTATCCGTTCGTAACCCGCAACTACACGCGTCACGAGGGGTTCAGCTACACTTGACCAACGATGCACAAAACAGTGGAACACAGGTTCGGCTCATGAAAAAAATCATTAGCGCGGTGTTGCTGATTATCACTACCGGCTGCGCCTCCAACCCTCCCAACGGGCCGGTTTACGACCCATGGGAAAACGTCAATCGAAAAGTATTCAGCTTCAATACCAAGCTGGACAACGCAATCGTAAGACCTGTCGCGCGTGGGTATCGCGCTGTTGTACCTGATCCCGTCGAAGCCGGTATTGGTAATTTTTTCAGCAACATTGATGACGTAACGGTTTTTATTAATGATGCACTCCAAGGCAAAGGCGAATTGGCGGGCAACGCCGCCACGCGATTTGCGATTAATACCGTTTTTGGTGTTTTCGGTATTTTCGATGTAAGTACGCGAATCGGCCTACCCAAACATTCGGAGACTTTCGGACAAACACTCGGCGTGTGGGGTGTCGGTGAAGGTCCGTTTGTGGTGCTACCGCTGTTCGGGCCGAATAACATTAGAACGAGTACTGGCTTGGTTATCGAATCTCAAACAACCTATCTGCCGCCATACTTTACTGATGAAAGGAGCGTGTTGTGGGGATTAACCGCACTGCAGATCGTCAGCTTGCGAGCAAGGTATCTTAGCGCCAGTAATGTTTTAGATACCGCCTTAGATCCTTATTTGTTAGCTCGCGATACTTGGATCACTCGGCATCGTCAAGCCACCTTAGACTCTGATGAGCGCCTGGTGTTGGGCTCGAACCAACCATCCGATGAAGACGTGCTGGATGAACTCGATGAACTTGATGAACTTGATGAACTTGATGAACTTGATGAACTTGATGAGCTAGACGAACTTGATGAGCTAGACGAACTCGATGAACTTGACGAACTTGACGAACTTGACGAACTCGATGAGCTAGACGAACTCGACAAAGAAGCAGACGCGCCAGCAAAATGAATGCGCACAATTTTGACTTGGATGACAAAGATAAAGAGGGCATCGTCGCGCTGGCAAAAGCGGTGATCGATACCGAGCTTTCTGCCATCACTGCATTGCAAGACAGGCTGGACCAGAGCTTTGTTGATGCAGTCACATTGCTGTTAGGCTGCCAAGGGCGAATCATTGTTTCCGGGATTGGCAAATCTGGCCTTATAGGCAATAAGATTGCAGCCACCTTTGCCAGCACGGGAAGTCCTGCTTTCTTTGTCCATGCGGCAGAAGCCAGCCACGGCGATATGGGTATGATGCAATCCGGTGATGTCGTCCTTGCGATCTCTTACTCGGGCACATCGGACGAGCTCATCAAGCTGGTACCGGGCATAAAAAGACTTGAATTACCGCTTATTGTTTTATCCGGCGATGCCAAGTCACCTTTGGCTCTTGCCGCCGACGTAGTGCTTGATGTCAGCGTTGAGCGTGAGGCCTGCCCGCTTAATTTAGCACCCACCGCCAGCACAACTTGCACACTGGTTACCGGTGATGCGCTGGCCGTGGCCCTGCTCCACACACGTGGTTTTAATTCTGATGATTTTGCCAGATCACATCCGGGTGGCCGATTGGGTCGACAGCTATTACTGCAAGTAAGTGATGTCATGGCAGCCGGTGATTCGACACCGCTTGTCAAAGATGACGTGCCCTTATCAGCTGCGCTGATTGAAATCAGCAAGAAAGGCCTGGGCATGGTCGCGGTGGTGGATAATCAAAATACGTTACTGGGCATTTTTACTGACGGTGATTTGCGGCGCACACTCGAGCATCATGTTGACATCCATTCCATACCCATCACAGACGTAATGACAAAAGGTGGTCACTCTATTGAGCCAAATGCATTAGCGGTGGCCGCGGTCACCAAGCTACAAGAGCATCAGATCACCTCCTTGCCGGTTGTCGACAATAACAAGGTCGTTGGCATAATAACCATGCATGGGTTATTAGCGGCAGGCGTGGTTTAGTGGAGATTTTGGCATGTTGATGCGGCTGATCTCGCGCTACTGGTTATTAGTGCCATTGATAGTGTTGGCTATTGTGATTCGTGACTGGGTTGAAACCACACCGGAAAATGTGGAAGTTGAAGCAACGATAGACATGAGCGCCACCAAGTCAGACTATTATCTGGAAGAATTCAACACGAAAAAGTACGACACGAACGGTGAGCTCGAATACCTGGTCACCGGTCAAACCCTGGCACATTATCCGATTGATGACTGGTCAAAAATAACCGAGCCGTCGTTGGTATTTTATCGCGATGCGATTGAATGGAAAATCGATTCGGCTTTGGGTGAGCTCAAGCAAAATCCTTCAATGTTTACGTTGCACGGTGAGGTGGTGGTGCGTCGCGAAACCGACGACAGCTCACCGGTGATTATGCGCACTGAAGCTATTTCCATACTGATCGATGCGAACGAAGTTCGCACCGACAAACCCATAGAAATCGTGTCGGAGAACTGGCAATTGCGCTCAATAGGCTTGCAGTCCTCACTCGACAAAGGCAAGCTGAACCTGTTATCCACGGTTACAGGGCGCTACGAAGTTGGAAAAACAAACTAAAGTGAATATTTATCGGGCAGCTTTTTTCATAAACAAGTTTGCGAACGAATTGGCGAGCAAGTTAGCAAGCAAGCGCAGGTTAGTCCGTGTGGGCGTGAACAAAAGCACTGCTATTACCTGCGGCGTGATCTTAAGCGCATTGCTGCTCAGCCATAACGCCTACGCTCGCAAAAGTGATTTTACTCAGCCTATCGACGTCAGTGCCGATCGCTCCGAGTACGACGAGCGTGCCGGCGTACAAACGCTCATTGGTAACGTCGAAATCAAACAAGGCACCATGACCATCAAAGCCGACAAAATCGCGATAAAACTAACCAACAATCAGTTAAGTCGAATCGAAGGCAGTGGCTCACCCATTGAATTTCAACAAGAGAACGAGGCCGGTGAGTTAGTTACCGGCACTGCTAATGCCATTGACTACGACGCGCTGAACGGCAGCCTGATTCTCACGGGCAACGCAACCTTAAGCCAACCTCGCCAACGCTTGCAAAGCGAACGCATCGTATTCAATTCAACTGAACAAAAAGTCAGCGCTGAAGGTGGTGATAAAGGCCGTGTCAGTATCCGCATTCAGCCGCCCGCGTCAAAGTAATCATTTGAATCTTAATCCTGACTACAGAATATCTAACGCAAACTTGAACATACAAACCTTGGATTCCCAGCCGTCATCTGCGTCAGCAAAGCCTGTACATCCTCAAGGTGTGCAACACTCACTGGTGGCCAGGGATTTACACAAAGCCTATAAAAAACGCAAGATTTTGGAAGGTGTATCCATTTCTGTTAATAGCGGAGACATTGTTGGTCTGCTCGGACCCAACGGTGCCGGGAAAACCACCTGCTTTTACATGGTCGTCGGTTTAGTCAAACCAGACCAGGGTCAAATACTCTTTGATGATAACGACATCACCGAACATCCAATGCACGCTCGCGCGCGTCTGGGTGTTGGTTACTTGCCGCAAGAAGCCTCGGTATTCAGGCAACTGAGCGTGACACAAAACATCATGGCCATTTTAGAAACACGAAAAGGCCTGTCCAAAGACGATCAACGAGACAAACTGGAAGCGCTGCTCGAAGAATTGCAAATCACCCATATTCGCGACAGTCTGGGCATCAGTTTATCGGGCGGAGAACGACGCCGGGTAGAGATTGCCAGGGCCTTGTCAGCAGACCCCAGTTTTATTTTGCTTGATGAACCGTTTGCTGGTGTTGACCCAATTTCAATTCTTGACATTCAGCGTATTATCGAACACTTGAAAGCACGTAATATTGGGGTACTGATTACAGACCACAATGTTCGCGAAACACTGGGCATTTGTGATCGCGCCTACATTCTAAGTCAAGGCCATTTAATCGCTGAAGGCGAGCCAGATGTGGTGCTTGCAAATGAGCAAGTCAGAAAAGTCTATCTTGGTGAAAATTTTTCTATTTAGCTCTTAAGCTTTTTTATTTTTTTAACTTCTATCCAGCCCAGTTTTTTACTGACTTTTTCGCTCACTTTATTGCCTACCGTTTTACTGACTTTTTTACTGACTTTTTTGCTTACTTTTTTGCGTACTGTGTGCAGCGCGACTGGACTGTAAAACGCAGTTGTAATCCGCATGGCATAAGCCATACTCCTTAAAGCGCGAACCGTAATGTTGTTAGCCCATTTGTATGTGGCTAAAACGCACACGCGCGTCATATTTCTGCCAGTATGGCTAATCAAGACGATAATCGGCTCAAGTCGAACGTCCTCAATCTAAGTGGATAGCTCAATGAAACAGTCACTGCAAGTCAAGATGGGTCAACAGCTGGCGATGACTCCCCAGCTACAACAGGCTATCAAATTACTTCAGCTATCCACTCTCGAGTTGCAAACAGAGATTCAGTCAGCATTGGAAAATAACCCCATGCTCGAAATGACTGACGATGAAGGTTCTGAGCCTCGTGAAAACGATGCGGCAAACGAAAGCCAGACCGAGAACACAGAACGCAAGCGCAATGAAGAAAAACTAAAAAAGGAAGAAATAAAAGAAGAGGTCAGCGCCAGCTCTGCCGACGACACTATCGTTGAGGAACATTTTGAAGCTGCAACCATGGCTGAGCAACCAGACGCTATCCCGGATGAACTACCTGTGGATAGCGCATGGGAAGACGTATACGAAGCCAGTTCGCCAATAAGCCAGGGTAGCGGCTCTGATGGTGAAAACCGAGACTTCACTGAATTCCACAACTCTGGTATTTCCAGCATTCAAGATCACCTGAACGATCAAATACAGTTTGCACCGCTTTCTGATCGTGATCAGGTTATTGCCGAGACCCTGATTGACGCCGTTGATGACAATGGTTACCTGATCGACGATGTAGACACCTTACTCGAAGGCTTGAACCGCGACTTCACTGACCCTGAAGACATGTTTGAAATGAGCGAGCTGGAAACAGTACTGCATATGGTGCAGCACCTTGACCCTCCGGGTTGTGCGGCGCGTAATGCGAGCGAGTGCATGGCCATACAACTGGCACAGTTAACGCCAACCGAATTAACCGCCACCGCCACCCGAATTGTTATTGACCATCTTGACCTGCTAGCGGCGCATGATTTTTCACGTATGCGACGTTTATTAAAAATCAATGATGATCACTTGCAAGAAGCAATCGCGCTTATCCGGTCTTTAAACCCACGCCCCGGACGTCAACTGGTTCAAGATCACGACCAATACATTGTGCCCGATGTTTTTGTACAAAAAGTCAAAGGTGTATGGCGTGTCGAATTAAACCCTGATATCGCGCCAAAGCTAGGTATCAATGCGTTGTATGCCGGCATGGTCAAGCGCGCTGACAAAAGTGATGACAACAATTTTCTGCGCAACCACTTGCAAGAAGCGCGATGGTTCATTAAGAGTTTGCAAAGCCGCAATGAAACCCTGCTGCGTGTAGCCACCGCCATTGTTGAAAGACAACGCAATTTCCTCGAGTATGGCGAGGAGGCAATGAAGCCACTGGTATTACGTGACATTGCCGAACAATTAAGTTTGCACGAGTCCACAATCTCACGAGTTACAACACAAAAATACATTCACACACCACGTGGAATATTTGAATTCAAGTACTTTTTTTCAAGTCATGTTTCAACTGCTAATGGTGGAGAATGTTCTGCTACTGCGATACGCGCCATGATTCAACGTTTTATAGACGCTGAGGACCGCACGAAACCGTTAAGTGACAGTAAAATTGCCAGCACACTGGTCGCTGACGGTATACAGGTTGCACGCAGAACAGTTGCAAAATACCGCGAGTCTATGGGCATTGCACCGTCTAACGAACGTAAGCGATTGAATTAGTACTCACATAAATTATCATGCCAAACACGGCTCAAAACAGTGTTAAATGAAAGCAAAGATAGATTGTTTATTTTTGCAGAGTATGTAGACTGAGCACTGACGCAAACAAATCCGCACAGAAAAAATTGTGCGGATTAAACAAGAGCAATGACACTATAGAAAAACAGTTTTACAGAAGAACCGTTACAAAGAAGAACCGTTACAGAGAAGATCAGTTTTAGAGAAGATCAGTTTTAGAGAAAACGGTTTTAGCATTGAATTAACTGCAGACTCATTACGCGAGTTAATGATTAGCACCATATGTATAAAAGCTAACAATGGCTGCGTTAACGCATTAAACAAACTTACTCTGGTAATCACATGCTTCGATAAGATGCTTACCAAAAGGAGTTGTATGCAAGTACACAATTTTCGAATTTCACTTCCTTTGCTATCACGCATGCAACGACGTGTACGACCACGCATACGATTGTCACGCATTAGCTTTTCCAGGCAATTCTTGTCTAAGCAGTCTTTGTTTCAACAGTCTTTGTTTCAACAATTAAAGTTCCCTCGAACCGCACATCTACTTCGTACCACCCCGGAAGAGCAATCTTCCACTTTTAACTACATCTGTTCAAACATTTTCCAACTTGCTAACAAACTCAGCGGCAGACGAAAGCGAAGGCTTTGCCACACAGAGCGTGTTAATTGTCAGCAGGCACCACCGTGCGAGCAGTCTTTTTTATTTTCTAACAGGAGAATCTTATGAATCTATCCGTTACTGGGCATCACGTCGACGTTACAACCTCGATGCGCAATTACGTTGCTGAGAAACTGCAGCGACTCGAACGACATTCAGAAAACCTGTTTGACATACACGTCATTCTCTCCGTGGAAAAAGTACGCCAAAAGGCCGAAGCCACCGTTCAAATAGCCGGCAACACCGTTTATGCCGACACAACCCACACAGACATGTACGCCGCCATCGACCTGATGATGGACAAACTCGACCGGCAGCTCATTCGACACAAGGAAAAATCCCAAAATAAACACCGAGGAGCTAAAAATTTAGGATTAGAGGACACACAATCATCAATGGTGTGATGCCAGACACTTTCCTATCGCTCGCTAAGAGCGCACAATAACGGGATGTGAATCGCCGTGGCACAAAAGCCGCGGCGAATCTCTTTGATTCAAACCCGGTTTTCATTAATGATTGAACTATCAGAGCTGCTGGAACCCAGCCGCATCGCCTGCCAGTGTGATATTCGCAGTAAAAAACGCGCCTTACAGACTCTGTCTGAGCTGCTTGCCCCCAGTGTTATCGAGGGTCTGGATGAAGACGAGTCCTCTGAAATGGACATTTTTGACGCACTCGTTACTCGAGAGCGCTTGGGAAGCACGGCACTGGGCCATGGCATGGCGGTGCCTCACAGCCGAATGTCACACATAGAAAAACCCCTTGCAGCCATGATTACCCTGTCGGACGGGGTGGATTATGAAGCTCCTGATGGCGAGCCTGTGGACTTGCTGGTTGGACTTCTGGTCCCGCAAAACTGCAACGACGAACATCTGGAAATTCTGGCTAACCTTGCCAGGAAATTTAGCGACGAGTATTTCCGAGATGAAGTCCGTGCTTTTGGTCTGGATCAGGCCGAAGATCTGTACGAATTTCTACAGCAACCTGCGCCGGCAGCGTAAGAGTCGGACGCGCCAACATGTCAAACAAAAGCCGATTGACTGTTGCGAAAGCCTACGCCGAATTCAAAGATGAGCTGAATTTTACCTGGACGATTGGTAGACAAGGCGGTGAGCGCGTATTGACCAGTGAACGAGGTGCATCGAAGCGCCCTCGCCTGCTTGGTCCATTAAATTTCAACAGCCCTAACAGAATACAACTGATCGGCAAAGCAGAAGCCAGGTTGTTTGCCAATAGCGAGAACCTGGCGCCGGAGCGATATGAGTATTCGCTGGCCGACAGCTGCGAGCTCATCATCGTCACAGACGAGGGAACCCCTCCGGGGCCGATCGTAGACTTGGCCGAAAAGAATCAAATACCGCTATTCGTTACACCTCTGACCTACAGCGAACTCATTCGCAACCTTCGTTATCGGCTCACTTTACTGCTGGCCGAATCAGAAATTATTCACGGCGTGCTCATGGATGTGCATGGTACAGGGGTGCTCATTACCGGAGAGGCCAGTGTCGGTAAGAGCGAACTTGCGCTTGAACTCATTAGCCGTTCGCACATTCTGGTGGCCGATGATGCACCCGAATTTCGTCGCATTGCACCTGGTACTGTCGAAGGCCAATGCCCTCCGTTATTACAGGACTTTTTAGAGGTACGTGGCCTGGGTGTACTCAATATTGCTCGCATGTACGGTGACGCAAGCACCCGATCAAGAAAAATACTTCGCTTTATTATCGATCTGCAAAACGTGGCTATAGGAGATTCCGAAAACGCTTTGGAACAACTTGTTGGTGAGCGCCTCGGTGCCCCCGATGTGCAACGCGATGTTTTGGGGGTACGGATTCCGCAGCGCACCATACCCGTGGCTCCAGGACGCAATTTAGCCGTGCTGGTTGAGGCTGCAGTCAGAGACTATATACTGCGCTCAGGTGGCTACAATGCCACGCGAGATCTTGTCGAAAAACAGGCATTAGCCCTAAGCCAATCATGAGCCAGGACACCATGAATCGCCTTACTATTGTCACAGGGCTTTCTGGCTCAGGCAAAAGCGTTGCTTTGCATACCCTTGAAGACGAAGGTTTCTATTGCATCGACAACTTACCCAGCTCAATGGTTAACGACTTATTAAACAAAGTCCTGGCCGAGAAAAACAAGCTGTTTGCAAAGCTGGCTATCGGCATAGATATGCGTGGCGAACACAGCACCCCAGACGAATTTCTAAAAGTGCTGATATCATTAAAAGCCCGATCAGATGTCATTACTGATGTGTTGTTTCTGGACACATCAAGACAAACTTTATCAACTCGATTTAGCGAAACGCGTCGCAGGCATCCACTGAGTTCATCCAAGGTGTCATTGATGAGTGCCATTGATAACGAAATCGAACTACTTGCCGGTGTTAAAAACGAAGCCGATCTTGTCATAGACACATCACTTTTAAATTTACATCAGTTGCGAAGCATCATTAGCACCGACGTATTGGGTAGTACATCAACAGGTTTGTCATTAATTTTTCAATCTTTCGGTTTTAAACATGGCCAGCCAGCAAGCACCGACTTCATGTTTGATGTGCGTTGCTTACCCAATCCTTACTGGGAGCCTGCGCTTCGCGAATTCAGCGGGCGCGACGAACCCATAATCGATTTTCTTGGTGAACAGGAAAACGTGCAAGACATGTTCAACGATATTCGACGCTTTGTAGAACATTGGCTACCGAGCTTTGAAGGTGAAAATCGTGCCTATTTAACGGTTTCTGTTGGTTGCACTGGCGGTCGACACCGTTCGGTGTATTTGTGCGAGATGCTTGCAGCGCATTTTAGTGCCAGCCGTGAAAATGTTTCCCTGCGTCATCGCGAAATTAGCTGATACCGGCGCGTTGTTGCGTCGAGGATACGTAGATCATGATTACTCGCGAAATAGAAATTGTTAATAAACTGGGCTTGCACGCGCGAGCCGCGGCCAAACTGGTGAAGCTCAGCGCCGGTTTTGAGTCTGAAATAGACATTGAGAAAGGCGACCAGAAGGTCAATTGCAAAAGCATTATGGGCGTCATGATGCTCGCGGCAAGTTGCGGTAGCGTTGTGACGCTGTATGCCGATGGCACTGACGAAAAAGCTGCGATTAACGCATTAAGCGATTTGATTAATCGTTATTTCGACGAAGACGAGTGATACTATCGAAGTACCGGTACTGATTGCCCGCTACGAACGTCTCAAACATACGACTGGTAATTCATCAGCTAACTCGCCGGCACAAACAAGAGAACGCACATGACACTGATGTTCAATGGCATAGGAGTTTCAAAGGGCTTCGCTATTGGTGAAGCGCATGTGTTACACCGAAATCAGGTAGATGTCGCCGCACGTAAGTTGACAAAAAAGCAAGTACCTGCAGAATGCCGCAGGCTACGCAAAGCCATAAAAGTCGCCAAAGCAGAATTACTCTCGGCTCTTGAACGTATTCCTGAAGACGCACCCAGCGATATCAGTGCATTCATAGAAACACATATCTTGATGCTCGATGATGGCTTGTTGAGCGACACACCCATTGCCACCATAAAAGCCGAGCAATGCAACGCAGAGGCTGCTCTACAACAGCAACGCGAAGCCATGGCCAAAGTGTTCGGCTCCATGGAGGACGAATATCTGGCTACGCGAATTGACGATGTAAATCATGTCATCGACGCGATATTGCAGGCGCTTGTTAACGGTGAAGAGGCTGTAGACACAGAGAACTGGAAAGGCCAGATTGTTATTGCAGACGATCTAACCCCAGCCGACACTGTATTGATGCAAAGTCAAGGGGTTGCAGGTTTTATAACAGAAACAGGCGGGCAGCTATCGCACACAGCCATTCTAGCCCGGAGCCTTGGTATTCCGGCAATTGTTGGCGTACATAATATTCGGCAATACATCAGTACTGGAGAAATGCTAACCGTTGACGGTAAGCTTGGCTTACTGCTGGCTGAGCCCACGGACGACATGCTCAGTGACGTGCGCAAGCAACAAAAAGCGTTTCGTCAAAAACAACGCGATTTAAACAAACTCATCGATACGCCCGCGCTCACACAAGATGGAGTGAAGTTACAACTGAGTGTCAATATCGAAATAGATGACGACCTCAAAGCATTAAAGCGCGTTAATGCGGATGGTGTTGGTTTGTATCGAACCGAGTTTATGTACTTGAATCGCGATACAACACCAACCGAACAAGAACATTTTAAAGCTTATACAAAAGTCATTCGCGCTCTTAAGGGTTCGCCACTAACCATTCGCACAGCAGATCTTGGTGCTGACAAAGACAATAGCCACGCCCCTTTTGCTACCAGCGGACCTCTGGCACATAATCCTGCCATGGGTTTGCGAGGTATTCGACTTTGTCTAAACGAACCGGCTATGTTCATAACGCAACTGCGCGCCATTTTAAGAGCTTCTGCCAAAGGCCCTGTGCGTATCTTGTTACCTATGCTCACAACCGTTGCCGAGATCACGCAATCGCTGGCCATTATTGAGTCTGTCAAAGCAGCCTTAAGCGAAGAAGGCATTGATTACGACAATGATGTGGAGGTTGGTGGCATGATTGAGGTTCCCGCTGCTGCCATCGCATCCGATCAATTTGCACAACATCTGGATTTTTTATCCATAGGGACCAACGACCTCATTCAGTACACATTGGCAATTGATCGTATCGACGATCAGGTTAATTATCTGTACGACCCTTTGCACCCAGCCGTTCTACAGCTCATTAAATACACGATTGAGGCTGGGCAAAAAGCCAATATACCGGTGGCTTTGTGTGGCGATATGGCCAGTGATACCCGTTTTGTGCGTGTGTTACTTGGGCTTGGTCTGTCCGAATTCAGCATGCCACCCAATTCGCTTCTCGCGGTAAAACACAGTTTGATAAACGCGCGCCGCGTCAGAGTGCGCCGCTTCTCCACCGCCTTAATGAAAACCAGCGACCCAGAAGAACAAGCCACCCTTCTTGAGCGCATCAACCGCAGCTAACTCAATATAAAAGGCGACGAGAGTTAAAGGGGACGGAGGTTGACCGGGTGACCGGGGTCAGGGGTGACCGGGGTCAGGTCTTTGATTTTGGATAAATTGGGGTGACCGGGGTCAGGTCTTTGATTTTGGGGTGACCGGGGTCACCCCAAAATCAAAGACCTGACCCCGGTCACTTTAATGCTGGGCACAGTCATGCTCAGGGTACAATAAGGGTGTGAGCGATAAAGAAACACAAGACCAACAAACGGCACTTGCCGACAGCATCCATGAAGGTTCGCTTACGGCGGCGCGCCAGGTGATGCTGGCAATGCACCCGGCTGAGATTGCCGATGCGCTGGAATCACTGCCTGTACAGCGGCGCCAAATACTATGGGAGTTAGTTGACACCAGGGTCGAAGGCGAAGTGTTAATGGAAGTGCACGAGGAAGTGCGCAACGATTTGGTCGGCCAGATGGATTTCGAAGAGATACGTCAGGCCACCGAACAACTCGACCTGGATGACATGGCTGACTTTGTTCAGTCCCTACCCGAAAAACTCACCGCCAATTTGCTCTCCGGCATGGGTCGTCAAGACCGCGATCGTTTAGAACAAGTGCTCTCCTACCCCGAGGATAGCGCTGGTGGACTGATGAACGTCGACATTATTACCGTGCGCGACGACGTTACGCTTGATGTGGTGCTGCGGTATTTACGTCGACGCGGCGACATGCCCAAGCACACCAACAGATTGTGGGTTGTCGACCTTGACGGACGCTACCGGGGTGAATTGTCGATTCGAAAACTACTGACTGCCAGCAGCGGCACGCTGGTATCTGAGGTGGCCATAAACGATATTGAGCCACTGCACGTGCTGACCCCTGACAAAGAAGTATCGCGAGCTTTTGAGGATTACGATCTGGTTTCCGCCCCTGTGGTTGACGACGACAATCGAATCATTGGGCGTGTCACTATCGATGACGTAGTCGACCTTATTCGTGAAGAAGCCGAACAATCGGTCATGAGCATGGCGGGCTTAAGCCAGGAAGACGACACCTTCTCACCCGTGCTGCGCAGTGCCAGACGCCGCGCAGTATGGTTGGGGGTTAACCTGATCACAGCCCTTCTGGCTGCCTGGGTGATTGCACAATTTGAAACCACACTGGACCGAGTGATTACACTGGCGGTGCTTATGACCGTCGTCCCCAGCATGGGGGGCATTGCCGGTAGTCAAACGCTGACACTGGTTATTAGAGGTCAGGCACTGGGTCAGATTAATAGGCGCAATACTCGAGCACTGCTTATTAGAGAACTCAGTGTCGGGTTAATTAATGGTTTAGCGTGGGCCCTGGTGGTGAGCGCGTTTACTTATTTCTGGTTTGGCAGTATGCAAATCGGGCTGATCTTAGGCGTTGCCCTGTTAATCAATCTTTTTTTTGCAGCAGGCGCTGGACTGTTTATTCCCATACTGATGCGACGATTTGGTATCGATCCCGCATTAGCTGGTGGCGTTGTATTGACGACCATCACGGATGTTATCGGTCTGGTCGCATTTTTAGGATTGGCGACCTGGTTGCTTTAACCAAGTCAAACTAATCCGATCACCATCGACAGGTGATCGGAAGTAACATTATCCGCGAACTGCACCGCACATGCGTTTAGTGCTATCAGAAGAGATGCTAGCCAGCTTCTCTGAGTCTATGCAAACGTATTCAGCAGCTTCCTGCACATCGTTCAGGAGCGCTTGGCTGTCTACAACGAAACCCTGAAACATAAAACCGGTTTCTTCCCAGGGACAATCCAGTTCACGAACGTACATGCCAACTTTTAGTTCGTTACGATGAATCCAACGAGTTGTTTTCACAACACGAGTAGCTGTCGGATAAGTACGAGTAGATTTTTTATTGATTAAACCAAACATAATATTTTCCCTGTCGGTTAATACCGATCTATTTTATTGGCAACCGTCTATGCGGTTTGTTTTGTTGCTGTTGCTGTCGTTGTCAATCTATGGAAGGCACTTTACTGGCGGTTGCTGCTCATGAACAGCCAATTGAGTTGATTTTTGGACCCAGCTCAAACTTTTGCCGAAAGTAGCTGAATAATTGTGCAGCAATTCATTGTATCGGAGCAGTAGCCCAGCGTACGGCGCTTTCAGGCTGGTCAAAGAATGGCTGATGGGTCTCACTTTTTTACGAACCCTTATCCACCACTTATCCACAGCTTATTGTGCAATCCATGCACAGAAATACCACATATAGATAAAAAACGGCTTCGATTTACAATTAAACACTATATATGGTGGTCACCCCCTTGACCCGACTGCGTCACAGTTTTAGACTTCTCGCCCGCGATACGATTTGAAAATCTAAGTCGCGCTGTATCTCGCCCACATTTTTATCTGGGCTCGATCTATTCGGCCTGGTTTGGTTTGTTTTGGTAATGATAACCAATTTGGCGCCTACTACACTACATATAGCGACTGTGTCGCATAGTAGACACTACATATGGTGTCGGGGTATTGATTGGCCCTGGCAAAAGCAATATATTAAAAGCGCACGGCACGGTTGGCGGGCGCACAACCTGGAGAAATAAGATTCAATGAGTACAGTTGATTCAGTGAGTTCGGCAGATGTCACGCCCATTCGAAAGAACGAGGAAAAGAATGGCGACGTTAGTAACCAAAGCGGTAACCAAAATAGCAATAAAAACAATAAAAACACCAGTACTGTCACTAATAATGCAGTCAATAACGGTGTGAGCGAAACTACTGATAAATCAACTGGCCCTGTCGCTAACAAGCCAACAACGGCTAAACCGTTGAGCAGCTTGCCTCTGCAAGCAACCTCTCTGGACATTTGGGATAAAAAATACCGCCTGAAGACCAAAGACGGCGACAACGTCGATCAAACTATTACCGACACCATCCACAGGGTAGCGCGAGCATTGGCCGATGTGGAAAGCAACGAAAATGATAAGCAACACTGGTACGGCAAATTTGTCTGGGCACTGGAACAAGGCGCTGTTCCGGCTGGCCGCATTATCTCCAACGCGGGTGCCCTTGAGCACAAACCTGCCACCTCAACCATTAACTGCACGGTGTCGGGCACCATCAATGACTCCATGGACGACATTCTGCACAAGGTTCACGAAGCGGGCCTGACGCTCAAGGCTGGTTGCGGCATTGGCTACGACTTCTCCACCTTAAGACCACGTGGCGCTTACGTATCCGGTGCAGGGGCCTATACCTCTGGTCCGCTGTCCTTTATGGATATATTCGACAAAATGTGTTTCACCGTGTCCTCTGCCGGCGGTCGACGCGGCGCTCAAATGGGCACCTTCGATGTGCGCCACCCGGATGTACTTGAATTTATTAAAGCCAAACGTGAAGACGGACGTTTAAGACAATTTAATCTCTCCTTGCTCATCACAGAAGACTTTATTCAGGCAGTGAAGGCCGACGCGCCATGGCAGCTGGCTTTTCCATTACGACAAAAAGAACTTGACGATGGAGATGTGCAAATTGACAACTCAAGTCAAGTAGTTTGGCGCGATTGGCCAAACCACAAAGACGCCGTTGTCAACGCAGAAGGTTTGGTGGCATGCCGAATTTATAAGACGCTGCCGGCAAAACGTCTTTGGGATTTAATCATGAGCTCAACTTATGACTTCGCCGAACCTGGCTTTATTCTCATAGATAAAGTGAACGAGATGAATAACAACTGGTTTGACGAATCCATTCGCGCCACCAACCCTTGTGGCGAACAGCCTTTACCGCCTTACGGTGCGTGTCTTTTGGGTTCAGTGAATCTCACCAAATTTGTAATAGACCCGTTCACCCGCAATGCGCGGTTCGATTGGGAGCGCTTCAACGACACTGTATCGATTTTTACTCGCATGCTAGACAATGTGGTAGAAATAAACGGACTACCACTGGGCAAACAACGCGACGAGATTCTTCGCAAGCGTCGTCACGGCATGGGATACCTGGGCCTTGGTTCAACCATGACCCTGATGGGCATGAAGTACGGTAGTGCTGCGTCTTTAGAGTTCACCGAAAAAGTGACGCGCGAACTGGCCATTAATGGTTGGCGTGCAGCGCTTGAACTTTCAAAAGAAAAAGGCCCCGCGCCTATCATGAATGAGTCGTATACAGTCACTGGCGACATGCTGCGTAAACGTCCGGAAATGAAAACCGACGGTTACATGGTTGGCGATAAAATCACAGGCAAGGAGCTACACGCAAAGTACAGCCGTTATATGCAACGCATAGCCGAAATAGACCCGCAGTTGGTTGAAGCTTTGGCAAGCCAAGGTGCGCGTTTTACCCATCATAGCTCTATCGCACCAACGGGTACTATTGCGCTGTCTTTAGCAAACAATGCCAGTAACGGCATTGAGCCAAGCTTTGCGCACCACTATTCGCGTAATGTCATTCGTGAAGGTCGCAAGACAAAAGAGAAAGTTGATGTGCATTCGTTCGAATTACTTGCGTATCGTGAGTTGGTCAATGCCGATGCGATGCCCTACAGCGAAGATGAAAACACCCAGCTACCCGAGTACTTTATAGCAGCAGACGACATCAAACCGGAGCAACATGTGGCAGTGCAGGCGGCCGCCCAACGCTGGATTGATTCTTCTATTTCTAAGACGGCCAACGTGCCAACCGACTTTGCTTTCGAGCAATTTAAAGACATCTATATGCAAGCTTACGATCAAGGCTTAAAGGGTTGCACCACATTTCGCTTTAACCCGGAAAACTTTCAGGGTGTGCTGGTCAAAGAGCAAGATCTGGAAAGCACCGAATATCAATTCACACTTGACGACGGTTCTGTTGTCAGCGTGAAAGGTAACGAAGAAATCGAATACGATGGCGAGACGCACACCGCCGCCAATCTATATGACGCGCTTAAAGAAGGCTACTACGGTAAGTTCTAAGCTCACCCCAATCGTATTGCAAGAAAAGTATCACAGGAAAAAACATGAAAATAACGAAGAAAATAGTTGGCTTTAATGTCAATAATGGCGATAGTAAAAGTGGTAAAGATTCGACTGGCTCTGCATCTGGTGCCGGAACCGGAATAAACGCAGGGTCTGCAGATGAGACTGCCAGCAAGACTGAAGGCGGCGCGGTTAACGCAGAAGCAATTGTCACAGCTAAAGCTACGCCAGCCAAAGCCGATGTGATCCAAATGCACGAAACACTGCAAAGACCAGAAAAACTGATTGGCTCCACCTACAAATTGAAGGTGCCTGAACACGTGTCCTCTCATGCCATGTACATCACTATTAATGATGTCATTCTTAATGAAGGTACGGAGCACGAGTTGCGTCGCCCATTCGAGGTGTTTATCAACTCTAAAAACCTCGAGCACTATCAGTGGATAGTCGCCCTCACACTCATCATGTCTGCGGTTTTTCGTAAAGGTGGCGACATTACCTTTTTAGTTGAAGAACTACGTTCAGTGTTTGACCCGCGTGGTGGCTACTGGAGCAAAGGCAAATACCAACCTTCAATCATTGCCGAGCTTGGTAATATTATCGAACAGCACTTAATTGAAATTGGCATGTTGCAAAAAGCCGAAATGGACCCCGAGCAGCAAAAGCTGATTGATGAGAAGAAGGCTGACTTGATTAAGTCTGAGCCCGCCTCTGATACATCGACAGGCGAACAAAGTAGTGGCGGTTCAACTGAAGAAGCCTGGCAAGCCAAAGCAACGTTGTGCAATAAGTGCAATCACAAAGCCGTTATGGTTCGCGATGGATGCGCTACTTGCCTAAATTGTGGTGACTCTAAGTGTGGTTAACACTGTGCTATGGATAGTTATATAGAAGCGCGAGCAAGCAGCATAACTGTTTGCCTCGCTTTTCTACCAATAGAACAAGTTTACTGAGCAATTCTGCACTGTCTAATGTGCCTAAGGCTTCACAATTTTTTTTGTGCATTTTTCTGCCAAAAAATACAAAAAAAACCCTGTATTTATAGGCTTTTCAGCAATTTTCAATTAGCCTACGCGGAAGATTTGACCCACTGATGGTTAATCTTTAGACAACAATCAAACAACAAAGCGCTTACAATAAACATACTCTTGAAACAGTCGGACAACGCGCGTCTTTTTGACATGCTTGCTAGCGAATTTGTTAGCTCACTTGTTAGCACACTTGTTAGCAAAGAAGACGCGATAAAATGTTCCGCCAGACCAAAGCGATTCGTATATGAAATGTCATGGTTGCAGCTCTTTGATGGTGCTGGATAAACAGGAAACTGGGACAAGCTCAGTCACCGAATGGCACAGCTGTCCGTTGTGTGGGAAAGTGCGATTAACTAGTCAGCTTGAGGCAAATCCGTCCACTAATCCACAACACCGTTCTGAAAATCAATCTACTATGGGCGGTGTCACTTCAACACGCAAAGGCACGCCTTATTTCGCATGAGTGAACTTCAACTTTCAGCCAAACTAGTAAAAGACTTACAAGACGTAATAACAACTCACGACGAGAGCGCCACCGACCCCGGTGTCACCTCTCAATACCTATGTGCTGTTGTTGGTTTTCTGCTTGGACAGCAGGAGATGCCCGAACAACAAAAAACCGAAGTCATCGATAACCTCGGGGCTTTCATCAAGCATGTTGCTGACGATGTTGCAAAGCAGTCACAGCAGGCAAAACCACCACCACCGCCGCCGCCTCAGGATGCGTTCGGCATTTGGAAACCCAAATCATGAGTAAAGCCACTGCACGCCACATACTGGTAGACAGCGAATCGAAATGTGAAAGCATCATCACTGAAATAAAAGGTGGAGCTGACTTCGCAGATCTTGCCAAACAACACTCATCGTGCCCGTCTGGCAACGACGGCGGCAATCTAGGTACTTTCTCACCTGGCCAGATGGTTCCGGAATTTGATACTGCCTGCTTTGAAGGCAATGTAGGAGAAGTTCAGGGTCCCATTAAAACCCAATTTGGCTATCACGTAGTAGAAGTCACCGAACGCACCTAAAACGTTACCGGGGTTACGCCGGGGTCAGGTCTTTAAACGTTACCGGGGTCAGGTCTTTGATTTTGGAAGGGGGACGGGGTCAGAGCGTTCAAAATCAAAGACCTGACCCCGTCCCCCTTCCAAAATCAAAGACCTGACCCCGTCCTTGCTCTGGTTACCAGCTGTAGCGCACGCCAAGATTGTAAAGCGGTCCGGAAGCGGCATCCAGTACGCCCACGGCCACATCGAATTGATTCATTATTCTGACCACACCGGTCAGATCCAGCTGGGTGTTATCGGCGACAAATTGCCCATCAGCATCCGAGCCTAATGACACTATGGCCTGCACTTCGAATGTGGGTGTGATCGTGCCGCGCACGCCGGCTTCAAATACAGCTGCTGTAATAGTGGTGACGTTCGCACGAAAGCCTGTTCGTGAGGTCGTTAATTGTGATACCTGATAAAAAGCGGATGCAATCCAGTCTATGCGTGTCCATCGCTCACTGGGCAAATGGCCACTTAAGCCCAACTTAAATTCTTCTACTTCCGCTTTAACACTCGATACGTTGCCCTGGCCATCTTCTTGTTGCCCTCGTGCCGACAAATTTCGGTACTCGCCAGACAAGGCAAAATTGGGGTGCACACTGACGCGCGCGTTAAACAGAAAGGGGTAGTCAATATTTTCCTGATCAAACACATAAACAGCCTGCACATAATTGTATGAGCGTGTGCTTTCTTCAGTTTGAAAAATGTCCTGTGCTTTGGCAGGTGACTGGGCTGATAAAAACAACAAGGCGCTGCAGAAAGGCCACAAATACTTGATCTTCAACACAAAACCGCTCCATGATGATTAGCAAAAGTAGCCTATCAGTTGCTTAATAATAATAAAAGGCTTCTGGACGAATAGTTCGCAAACTCGGGGCCTTTTTGCAAATAACTTGGCAGATAAGTTGGCAAACAATATTGCAGATAGTTTTGCAGGAAAGCAGGACAAAAGTATAGGTGCCGTCATGCAGTTAATTGACGGTTTCCAGACAGTCAACACACCCGGGTTGTGTTACAGCTCAATTTCAGTTGGTGACGTTGAAGAGTTCAGGCTTTCTATGGAACGCTTGAATACACTGAGAAACAGTCTAAAAAATGCTGCATGCGTGTCAATCACAACTGGCGCAGGCGTAGATACTATGTCAGCCAGACAAGTGTACAGCGTGATTTCATGGGCACTAACATACGAACCAGCCAGTGGACCCGCCAGTCGTAGCCGATACCAGTCCGTTATCAGGCTCATCATGGAACAACTTTCGAATTGACTGCGTGTCAAGTGGTAGCGTGCTGCGTGTTCATCAAAATCAAATTGTATAGCTGATGTGCTCAGGCTCTGCATTGGACCAAATTTAATCGCACGAGAATCACTGTTTTGTATGAGTAGCAAGTAAGCAAGATCGATGGCCGTGGTGTTGCCAATTTGGTACGCTATATCTTCAGGCCAATCTCTTTTTAAAAAATAATGCCCCACGCGGGAGTGCATTTTCTTATACAAAAAATCACCGTAGGTCTTGGCACCCAACGCTGTTTCGTCTGCATTTCCCGACACTTTATTCTCTGCGCGATAGGCCTTGATGAGCGTAGGATCGACAGGCATTGAGTCGATCGATATTGTGGTTATTCGATTTGATTTTTGCGGCATTTTTTGCGAAACATGCTGCTTTGTTTTTAACGTTTTCTTTGGCGATTTGCTTGGCGATGTACTTGGCGATGTACTTGGCGATGTACTTGGCAATATTCTTTGCGATATCCCTTGCGATATCCCTTGCCATTCAACCTGCGTTGGTTGAACAATTTTATAAGCAGCAGGAAATCCCACTAGCGACGGCACAGCAATATCGCTTAGTACCCGTCCATTCTTTTTAACATGCGCTTCATTGTTCACGTGCATATGACCACTGAAATGCAACCTTAAGCCAGTTGCGAGTAACGCATCAGCAACCTTACTATCAGGAGTACGTCTGGCTACCTCACTGTTGCCAAAAAGCCGTGTCTCTGCCGCCTGCGTATCGATGGTATCAACAATCGGGTAGTGTGAAAAAGCCAGTAAATGCTTGCCTGAAGATTCTGCTCGTGCGCAGACATCCTTGACCCAATCAATCAGAAACGGCTTAACTTTCAATACAGAATTCCACCCTGCGTTGGAACTATTAAAAAACGTATTTTTACGCGTGCGATCGGTTCTACCGTTACGGGGCTCAAATACATTGGCATCTATCATCAGCAACCAAAGACCTTCACAGGGTTCGACAAGGTAAGAAGAATCCATAAGTGAATGCACAACCGACCCATCGGCGCTGGTCGCATCGAACATGCGTGACTCTGGAGAGTCAGATTGTCCAAAGGGAGTTTCCCAGTGTATGTATTCCGGCTGTTTAAATAACCCAAAATCCGCCATGGGCAACAGTGCCTCAGGCAGCCCTTCGCAGTACATATTTTGCGTCAGGACTGATGTATTATTCTCCGTCGCGGCAACCTCTGGGTCGCTGGTCACAAGCACACTTTCCCCGGGCTGTGTTACAAATCGAGTTGACTGATGTTTTCCAACCGGACCATAACAATCATGGTTACCTGGAATGGCATAAAATGCCATACCGTATTTGCGTTTATAGTGGCGTATAAGTTTTGCAAAAAGCCTGGTTGATTCTATCTGCCCATCGTCAGTGTAATCGCCGAGTAAAACAACGTGCCGTATGCCGCGTTGTTGAATATCGGTTAATGCGGTTGTCAGGGCATCTTTACTTTCATTAAATACACGTGAAGATCGGCGCGTGTCTTTCCAGCTCCGCAAGGTCAGACGCTTGCCTTCGACGGTGCTGCCTTCGACGGTGCTGCCTTTGACAGTACTGCCTTTGACAGTAGTAGTGCAATCGATTCCGTAATCACAGTCAATGTCGTGAAAATGGGCGTCAGCGATAACAGCGATCGCAGGAAGATCAGCCATTTTCATTACAACCATGCTTGAGTCGTGAAATTGAAGTGAGTTTCATCGGTTGATGAGTGCTTGGTTTAAGATACTGCTATGGACGACAAGCTAAGAGTAGCCTTTCACTATACTTTACCGCAATCTAACCCTAAAAATCCGAGCCGATGTGACTAACAAAAAAATCGCCTTTTATTCACCGTTGAAACCCGCTGATCACGCAACCCCATCAGGTGATCGGTTAATGGCGCGCCTCTTGATAGATTGCATGACCTATAGCGGTTATGAAGTAGACGTTGCATCGAGGCTTCGTGTTTTTGTAAAAGAGCCTTCCAATTCGTCCAGTGTTGATGACTCTAAAAGTCAGGCCCAGGCTGAAATTGAGAGATTAAATGAGCTTTGGCAGAAACAAAGTCCGCCAGCACTGTGGTTTTGTTATCACCCGTACTATAAATCACCCGATTTGATTGGGCCTGAGTTATGTAAGCGCTTCAACATCCCGTACGTCACTGCAGAATCCAGTTACTCTCAAAGACGTGCACATGGTGAGTGGGCATCGCTGCAACAGCTCGTACTCACCGCCATTAAAAATGCCGCGGTGAATATCTGTTTCACCGAACGAGACAAAACAGGTCTTCGTCAAGCTTTGCCGTCAGCCAAGCTGGCCACTCTGGCACCTTTTATAGATGCAAAAAGTTTTTCTCAACCCGTCAACAATCCAGCTGTGCCCAGGCTGGTAACGGTCGCCATGATGCGCGCTGGCGACAAGATGAACAGCTACATCCATTTATCGACAGCGCTTAAACAGTTGTTACATAAACCGTGGAGCTTGTCAGTGGTTGGTGACGGTCCCATGCGTGCCGAAGTTGAAGCCTTATTCAGCACTTTCCCAGTAGAGCGGATCGAGTGGCACGGGCGACAAGCACGTGCCGACATTGCGAAATTGTTTGCCCGTTCCAGCGTCTATGTTTGGCCGGGATGTGCAGAGGCCTATGGATTAGCTTATCTTGAGGCACAGGCTGCAGGATTACCTGTCGTCGCATTCAATAATGCCGGAGTGCCTGAGGTGGTCGATGCAGGTTACAGTGGGATCCTGACACCCATGGATGATGACAAAGCTTTTGCACAAGCAATAGAAAAACTGCTTGATGACAAACAGGAGTGCCTGCGATTGTCTCGACAGGCTCGGTCTCATGTGCATGACAAACACGACATTGCGCAGGCATGTCAAACGCTAAATTCAATATTGCACGATTACGCTGGATTAACATCATGACGCAGAACACCCGGATGAATCCCTTGATCAGTGCTTTAGACGAGCGTGCAGATGCGGACGACCCAGTGCAATTTTGGTTGCGTGATGATGATGCTGTGGAGCCGACAAAACAACTTAACGATTTACTCGCACTGACGAGCCATTATGAAATTCCATTGACGTTAGCGGTTATCCCTGCACGATCAACTGATGCACTGGCACAGCGGCTGGTCACCGCCAACAATATTGCCGTGGCTGTACATGGATGGTCGCATCAAAACTATGCCCCAGCCGGTGAAAAAAAACAGGAGCTTGGATTGCATCGACCTTTGGATGAAATACGTTCAGAGCTTGCGCGCGGACATACTCATCTTGCACAACAGCATGCACCGAATTTTGTACCGCTTTTGGTGCCACCCTGGAATCGCATTGACCCGGCAATTGTCAAAGCATTACCCGAGCTGGGTTTTAAGGGCTTGTCGACGTTCGGTGTTGCTACGCCAAGCTCTATTGCTATGGTAAATACCCACGTAGATATCATCGACTGGAAGGGCACACGCGGTGCTCGCAATGCGAATGAGCTTGTCATAGAACTTGTCGACATAATTAAAAATACGCGTATACCCATCGGTATACTGACGCACCATCTAGTTCATGATGCTGCAGCTTTGCAATTTTTACAAAACCTGTTCTCTACAACATCAAAGCACGCCGGGGCCAAGTGGGTGCCTGTCAATCATCTATTACCAGCGTTATCACCAGACCCAGGATTTCCATAACAGAAGCAATCCTGAATCGTCCTCTTGCGCCTGGTGACACCAGCTCTTTACGTCGGCCTCGGGTGTCTCCTGCGGTAAGCTACCAGCAACGAGATCAGCATCAGCCAATGTGACTGAACCGCCGCGAGCCACAAGTGTGAATATCAAGGGACCCGTTGCCCACCAGGCCGGCGCATTCGGCAGCTCCTGCATAACATCATTAAGAACAGCAAGAAGCCGCGTAAAAACGGGGTGTTGCGGTGGTGTCGCTATCATCGAATTCGCCAGTAACAACCCACCTTTTCCCGTGTTGCGGGGAATGTCCTCTGCCATGACCGTTAATCCAGTCATGGGCAGAAGATCGTGCAACCCCACATCGTTTCGGGTTGGGTACCAATCGCAGTCCACATACACGCCGCCTGTTTTCTCAAGAATCACATACCGAGCCACATCAACAGCCCCGGGGAAATCGCCTTTCGAGAGCATATCTTTGTATACCGGATTCTTGTTTACGCCTAAAGCGTCTAAGTTATCCTCATTCCACAACTGATAATCGTAATTCTGCGCTTTGGCGTGCGCCTGCCAAGCCTCGGTGCCGAATGGCGGCGCATTTGGCCCTACCCATACTTGGTGGATCTTGCGCGGTACTGGTTGTCGATTGACTGCCGTCATGGCTCTGCGCTGTGCACCCGTAAACCGGGTGTAAGCACTCATCACCGCAGGCGGTGGCACCAGATGATATTGATAGCCAATGCTCAAAACAGCGTTCTTCTCGGCTTTGGCAAGCTTTAAAAAAGCCGATTGCAGTCGCCGAGGCAGACCAAGAGATGTGTGCGAGCCCAGCTGGTCAATATCCGGATCAGCGGCGAGCGTATTCAGAATGTCTCTGGATTCAGCGAGACGCCCTGCTAAACACGCCTCCGCTGCTACTTTCAGCTTTTCGTTCAATCTCTTTTTTTCGAGCATATTTCTGCTGTTTCTAATAAATCATACATTCTGATATGATCATGTTATCTCTCCTTGCGAGCTAATCCTAGCCTGTGGACAAATACCTAGCGATTAGCTCATGACTGATCAACCGACGCAAAAATCAGATCTACTGCGAATCGAAAATCTTGCGGTGAGTTTTCCCTTACCTGGTGGTCGCATTGATGCGGTCAAAGATGCAAGCCTGCGCGTATTACCCGGCAAGGTAACCGCCCTGGTAGGTGAATCCGGATCAGGTAAGTCTGTAATTAGTCAGGTCATCATGGGACTGCAGCCAGAAAATGCGACCGTCTCTGGGCGTGTTTTGTTTACCGACCCTGCCGAACCGGATACAACGCACGACATCGTCACCCTGCCTCACGACGGGCTCAAGATTCGATCCATTCGCGGCAGACGCATCGGTATGATTTTTCAGGAACCGATGACCTCTTTTTCCCCGCTGCATACGATCGGTAATCAGATATCAGAATTATTGCAGCAACACACGCTTATGTCTCCGGCTGAGCAACGGGCGCGTTGCGAGCAGATGCTGGGACTCGTTGGCTTTGATCAGCCCGAGAAAGTTTTCGATATGTACTCCTTCGAGTTATCGGGTGGTATGCGACAACGCGCCATGATAGCCATGGCATTAATCTGTGAGCCAGCGTTACTGATTGCAGATGAGCCAACGACGGCTCTCGACGTTACTATTCAAGCGCAGATTCTAAAATTATTACGTGATCTGCAGTCTGAACTAAAAATGGCTGTTCTGTTGATCACTCACGATCTGGGAGTTGTCGCAAATTTTGCTGACGAAGTGTCAGTTATCTACCATGGACAGATTATGGAAGCAGGTCCGGTAGAGAGCATTTTTCGGTCTCCCGCCCATCCTTATTTAAAAGGCTTGATGGCGGCAATCCCAAATTTTGGCATGGCTCGAGACACACGGCTCCAGCCACTTCGTGACATAGAAACCAATGTCGATCACTTACTTGAAAAATTATCGGCACCGGCTAAACAACCAGGCCCGAAGCCCGACATTATTTTATCGGTTAACAACCTGAGCAAAACGTTTATCACCCGCAAACAGGATTGGCTGTTTAGCGGTGCTGCTAACGCGGTGCCCGCTGTCGATAAAGTCAGCTTTGATATCCGTCGGGGTGAATGCCTTGGGTTGGTGGGAGAGAGCGGTAGCGGTAAGACAACGCTAAGTAAAATCCTGATGAATGCGGTCACGCCCGATACCGGTAGTGTCACCTTTGATGACGGTGGTGGTGCCGTTGATTTATTAGCCACCGGTGGCGAAGAACTCAAAGAATTACGCACCAAAATTCAAATGATTTTTCAGGATCCCATCTCATCATTATCACCACGTATGTCGGTTGGAAACATTCTCAGAGAACCATTTGAAATTCACCAGCGCGGTAATCCGGAGCAGCGCAATATTGCGATCAAAGCGTTGCTAAGCGCGGTTGGTTTGGGTACCAATGCTTTGCAGCGTTATCCACATAGTTTTTCTGGTGGCCAACGTCAACGAATAGGCATTGCCCGGTCATTGGCTATAGCCCCTAGTCTGATTATTTGCGATGAACCAGTATCGGCGCTGGATGTTTCGGTTCAGGCCCAGGTGCTCAATTTACTCAAAGATTTGCAAGAAGATATGGGACTAACCTATCTTTTTATCTCGCATAATCTTTCGGTCATTGACTACATGTCTGATCGCGTCGCCGTGATGTGGGCTGGTAAAATTGTTGAGCTTGCACCGCGCGATGTCATCATGAACGATCCTGTTCACCCATACACAAAGTCATTGATGAATGCGGTTCCATTCCCTGACCTTGATCGGCCATTAAACTTTGCCGAGGCCGGCGAGTCGAGCTCTAGTTCATCCAAAGCCTGGTCCGACGCATTTCGCGAAGACGATGAACCAGGTTCACTGGTGTCACTGGATTTAGGCAACGACCATTTTGTTCTGGCGCGTAACACCGCAGATATTACGGAGTTAAGGCAATGATAACTCGACGCGCCCTGCTGGCATTGCTGGGCTCTGCAGCCATCCCGAGCGCATTACGTGCGAACCCAGATGACGCTCTTGATTCAGCCTTTTTTCGTGATCGCGTTGATGCCGGCGAACTACCTGAACTCGCAATGCGTTTACCGCAAAATCCACGCGTAATTAACCTGCAGTCCATGGGGCGCGAACCCGGACATCATGGCGGTGAACTGCAAATGTTAATTGGCAGGGCGAAAGATATTCGGTACATACCCATCAACAGCTACTCACGGCTTATCGGATATAACCTGAAGCTGGAGTTGATACCTGACATTCTTGAATCCTACACAGTAGATGAGGGGCGCATCTTCACCTTTCGTCTTCGCCCCGGCCATCGGTGGTCAGATGGCGGCGCGTTTACATCCGCAGATTTTGAGTATTTCTGGAATGAGGTCGCGCTGAATCTTGAAATTGCCCGTGGTGGTCCGCCTATCGCCTTTATCGTCAATGGCGAGGTGGCAAAATTTGAAGTGTTGGATGAGTTGACAGTACGTTACTCCTGGACACAGCCCAATCCTGTGTTTCTGAGTAAGCTGGCTGCGCCAATTCCGCTCACCCTGGCGCTGCCGGCGGCCTACATGAGCCAATTCCATGCTAATTATCAATCGGCCGAAATCCTTGCGGATTATATTGAGCAATATCGGGTTGACGATTGGGTCGGTTTGCACCGCAAGTTATCACGGCAAAACAGACCTGAAAATCCTGATTTACCCACACTTGAAGCATGGCGCGCAACAACGGCGCCGCCGGCGGAGCAATTCGTCTTTGAGCGTAACCCCTACTTTCATCGCGTGGATGAAAATGGTAAACAGCTGCCCTACATCGACAAGTTTGTCATGAATGTTAGCTCGTCAGAAATCATTGGCGCTAAAACCGCTACCGGTGACAGCGACCTTCAGGGTGTTGGGCTCGCACTCCCCGACTACACGTTAATTAAAGAAGGCGAAACTCGCTTCCCTATTAAAGTCTCGCTGTGGCGCCGCACCCAGGGCTCGAGCGTGGCATTGTTTCCTAATTTAAATTGTCGAGACGACGTGTGGCGTCCGCTCTTTCAAGATGTGCGGGTGCGTCGCGCATTCTCGCTGGCGATAAACCGCGAGGAGATAAACCAGGTGCTCTTCTATGGGCTGGCCCACGAGAGTGCCAATACAGTGCTGCCTGAAAGCCCGCTATATAAAGAAGAGTACGCCAAGGCCTGGTCATACCATGATCCTGATCAGGCAAACCAGCTTTTGGATGAAGCTGGTTTGAGTAAACGCAATAGCCAGGGAATCAGATTGTTACCCGATGGACGACGAGCCGACATTATTATTGAATCAGCTGGAGAACGCACACTGGAGACAGACGTGCTCGAGCTGATTACTGATCACTACCGGCAAGTGGGTATATCGTTGTTCACGCGCAGCACGCAAAGAGATATTTTTCGCAGCCGAACAATGGGTGGGAATGTATTGATGTCTGTCTTTCGGGGGCTGGACAATGGCCTGCCTTCTGCCGATATGCCACCGACAAGCCTGGCTCCGAGCAACGATGATCAGCTCCAGTGGCCACTCTGGGGTTTACATTATATGTCGAGTAAGAAACAGGGGCAGCCTCCGGATATGCCTTACGTACAAGAATTAAGCGCACTGCTTGATAAATGGATGCTCTCGACCAGTAATGAACAACGATCTGATATTTGGACTCGTATGCTATCCATATATTCTGATCAGGTATTTTCTATCGGTACAGTCAATGGTGAACTGCAACCGCTTGCGCGCTCAGCGCGTTTAAAAAACATTCCTGATGACGGTTTATTCGGCTTTTCGCCAACCAGTTATCTTGGTGTCTACCTGCCAGACACCTTCTGGTTCGAGAAAGAGGGATAACGATGCTTCGGTATATTCTATGGCGCGTTATTACCATGATTCCAACGCTGCTGATCATTTCAGCGTTGGTGTTTACCATCATCGAACTACCACCTGGCGATTTTTTCGAAAGTCACGTTGCTGAACTTCGAGCCTTGGGCGAAGAGGCAGACCTTGCCGAAATAGAAATGCTAAAAGCGCGTTATGGTTTCGATCAACCCATGGTTGTTCGGTATTTTCGATGGGTTACCGGCATGCTCGTCGGTGATTTTGGATACTCATTCGAGTATCGGCTACCGGTCAATGAAGTGGTTGGAGATCGGCTTTGGCTTACCATTATGGTGTCTGTGGTCACTATCACATTTACCTGGTTGATCGCCTTTCCCATTGGCATTTATTCCGCCACACATCAATACAGTTGGGGGGACTATGGCTTGACTTTCATTGGCATGGTTGGCATTGCCATACCCAATTTCATTCTGGCACTGGTGATGATGTACCTGGCGAATATTTGGTTCGGTACCTCCATTGGCCATTTGATGGACAGAGAGTATTTTAATCAACCGATGTCATGGGATAAGTTTAAATCCATCCTTGAGCACTTGTGGATTCCGGTACTGATCATCGGCACGGCAGGTACCGCCGCTATGATACGACGCTTAAGGGCCAATCTACTAGACGAGCTCAAAAAACAATACGTCATTACGGCACGCTCAAAAGGATTAAAACCGCGGCGCGTGTTGTTGAAGTACCCGCTGCGCATGGCACTCAATTTCTTTATCTCGGATATTGGCTCTATCTTGCCTGCGGTTATCTCCGGCGCTGAAGTCACTGCTATCGTGCTGTCGCTCGAAACAACCGGACCCATGTTAATTAAAGCCTTGCAAAGCCAGGATATGTATCTGGCAGGGTCATTTCTCATGTTTCTGGCATTCCTGACGGTAATTGGTGTGCTGGTATCTGATATCGCCCTGGCCTTGCTAGATCCACGCATACGCTTTGGTGCGGGGAAACACAAATGACATCACCGCTACCTGAATCCGGTGCAAAGCTTGAGCACTATGTGTCCGATGCACCTTACGACCCTAACAGTATCGAGAACAATGAGGCAGAGGGCCCACTGGCTCATGCTTCACAGCTCAGGCTTATGTGGTACTACTTTCGCCAGCACAGACTGGCGCTGGCATCGGGTATTTTTTTGGTGCTGGTGTATATCTCCATCCTGTTCAGTGAGTTCTTAGCACCCTATAACCTGCATACCCGCCATACAGATGCTATCTACTCACCTCCGGCTTCTGTCCATATTTTTCGTGATGGCAGTTTGGTTCGTCCCTATACGTACGGACAAACCATGACACTGGATATGACCACGCTGCGTCGCAACTACACTGACAACGTGGATGATGTTCAGCCATTGAGATATTTTTGTCGTGGAGACTCTTACCAGTTTTGGAATTTGTTTGAAACAAACTTGCACCTTGTGTGCCCCGCAGAAGGCGGGCAGCTGTTTCTGCTCGGCACCGATCGACTGGGACGAGATGTATTGTCTCGCACTATCTATGGCGCTCGAATTTCTTTAACGATTGGTATTTTGGGTGTGCTGTTAAGTTTCTTTCTTGGCGTTATCATCGGCGGTTTGGCCGGGTATCGCGGCGGCATATTCGATATGATTGTGCAGCGCGTAACAGAAGTCTTGCAATCGATACCAAGTATTCCACTGTGGATGGCGCTTGCTACCATTATTCCGTTAACCTGGAGCCCACTTCTGGTTTATGTCGGTATCACCGTCATTCTTAGTTTGTTGGACTGGACCGGGTTAGCAAGAGCGGTGCGCTCAAAGCTGTTGTCACTGCGTGAAGAAGATTACGTCGTGGCTGCACAATTACTCGGTGCCGATAGTACGCGAGTCATTCGTCGTCATTTAGTTCCTGGGTTCATGTCTCATCTGATTGCCAGTGCAACCCTGACAGTGCCAGGCATGATTCTCGGCGAAACAGCGTTGAGTTTTTTAGGTATAGGATTACGCCCACCGATAACCAGCTGGGGAATCCTGTTGACCGAGGCGCGAAGCATCAACATTATCGCTCTCTACCCTTGGCTACTATTTCCAGTGATACCGGTCATATTGGTGATATTGGCGTTTAATTTTCTAGGTGATGGATTGCGTGATGCTGCAGATCCGTACAAGTAACGGTGAGCACGGTTAATCCGGAGAAGTACGTCCCGATGAATCAGTTGAACGATGCACGAATTCTCATGTACAGCCATGACACATTTGGTCTGGGCCATCTGCGTCGCTGCCGAACAATTGCTCACGCTTTGGTTGAACGTTACAGCGGTTTGAGCATCCTGATTATTTCAGGTTCAGCGATTGCGGGCGCTTTTGATTTTCGCGCCCGGGTCGATTTTGTCAAAATTCCCAGTGTCATAAAACTGCGCAATGGGGAATACACTTCATTGGCTGAACACATCGACATAAGTGACACTATCAAGATGCGGGAGTCAATAATAAAACACACTGCAGAATTTTTTAAACCGGATATTTTTATTGTTGATAAAGAACCCATGGGGCTAAAGGGTGAAGTAAGCGATACGCTTGCCTATCTGAAATCGCGTAAAACGAAACTGGTCTTGGGTCTGCGCGATGTTATGGATTCACCACACATGCTGGCGGCTGAGTGGGACCGCAAAGATCTGATAAGCAAAATCAACAGTACCTATGATCACATATGGGTGTATGGACCAGAGCAATTTTATAACCCTATGACCGGCTTGAATATTCCACAGGCTATGAGTGAAAAAATTGAATTTGTGGGTTTTCTAAAACGACAAGCATCGCGCGAGGAATTGGTCACCCATAAACAGCAAGGTGACTTTATCCTGATTACCACTGGCGGTGGTGGCGATGGTGTCGCACTAATTCGTGGCGTTATGGCTGCTTACGAATACGATAAAAGTATTAGGCACAAGACACTTATTGTTCTTGGGCCCTATATGCCTGGTAAAGAACGCAGTGAGTTTCTCGACAAAGGTGAAAAACTGGCAACCGTTACGGTTGTTGATTTTGAGTCGCATATGGAAGAGCTGATTGCGAAGGCCAAAGCCGTCGTATCCATGGGTGGCTACAACACGTTTTGTGAAATACTATCCTTCGACAAGCCTGCGCTGGTTATACCCCGCACCACACCACGTGAAGAGCAGTTAATCCGAACGCAAAGAGCCGTAGAGCTTGGCATGGTTGATATGCTCTTACCTGAGGAAGCTGAGAACCCGGCAAAAATGAGCGCCGCGTTAAAAGCATTGCCAAACAGACCAAAACCCTCAGAGCGAACCGTCATTGCTAAACTGGATGGGCTCGACAATATATCGGCAATTGTTGGTAGCCTGTTTCCTGATCGAAAAGAATTACAAGAGACTACAGCTACAGCACAACCGTCCAATTTATGAGTAACACACCGAAGGTTCGACGTAAGTTGATAGTCGTTGTTAAAGGCTACCCTCGTCTCTCGGAAACTTTCATTGCGCAAGAGTTATTAGGCCTTGAAAAGGCTGGTATCGACCTTGCCATCGTCTCACTACGTCAGCCTACCGACCTGACAACTCACGCAGTAAACGACGAAATTAACGCGGCCGTGACTTACCTGCCAGAGTACATTCATCGGTCAGCGCTTCGTGCACTGCGTGGTCTCATTGGTAGTGCAGGCATGCCGGGGTTTGCCAAAGCATTCCGACGATTTTTTGCGGATTTTAGAAAAGACTTCTCCCGTAACCGAGTCAGGCGATTTTGTCAGGCTGCTGTGCTCGCCACAGAATGGCCCGAGGATGGTCAGTGGCTACATGCACACTTTATTCACACCCCCGCGTCTGTCGCAAGCTACGCCAGTATCATTCGCGAAATCCCATGGACAGTCTCGGCGCACGCCAAAGATATCTGGACATCACCGGACTGGGAGCTGACCGAAAAACTGACCACAGCGCGATGGGCAGTTACGTGTACAAAAGTCGGACATCAGCATTTGCAATCACTGGCAGCGCGACCCGCCTCCGTCCACTTAAGTTATCACGGGCTCGATCTAACCCGATTCCCGAATTTTGACCGACCAGAATCGACACGCGATGGAAAAGCCGCTGACAATCCCGTGGTTATTCTCAGCGTCGGGCGGGCGGTCGAGAAAAAAGGTTTCGATGTCCTGTTGGCAGCGTTGGCCTTATTGCCGGCTGACTTATGTTGGCGGTTTGTTCACATTGGAGGTGGAGCAGAATTACCAAAGCTTCAAGCGCTGGCAAAGCAATCGCAAATCGAAGATCGAATCACCTGGCTAGGTGCGACTGATCAGAAAGAAGTATTGGCCAACTACCAGCTGGCCGATGTGTTTGCTCTGGCCTGCCGCATCACCGCTGATGGAGACCGAGATGGCCTACCTAACGTACTGCTCGAAGCCGCGAGTCAAGGACTTGCCTGTGTCTCAACACGAATCTCCGGGATACCTGAATTTTTCGATGATAAAAATGGTCTTCTGGTAGAGCCGGAAGACAGCACCATGCTAGCAACAGCACTACAGCAAGCCATCGAATCGCCAGCGTTACGTAGCAGGCTGGGCAAGGCTGCACAGCTGAAGATAAGAAGTGAATTCGATTATCACAACAGCATAAAACAATTGGTCGACTTATTCGAAACCGAATGGCAACGCTAAGCAAATGACGCTCGCTCGACAACCACGTGTGATGTTATACGTGCAACACCTGCTTGGCATCGGTCACTTAATGAGAGCTCGCCGCATTGCATCGGCTCTGGACAACGATGGATTTAAGGTGACTCTGATTACTGGCGGCTCACCTGTCTCAGGCTTTGAGTCATCCAGTATCGATCAAGTAGCGCTGGCGTCAATGGCCGTTCGCGATGGCAGTTTTGGTGAGTTGGTTGATGTCGATGGAAACACGATTGACGACGCCTTTAAGGCGCGTCGTTTGCAACACTTGTTACGTGTTTTCGATGCGGCTCGTCCGGATATCGTCATGATCGAAGCGTTTCCTTTTGGTCGGCGTCAGCTACGCTTTGAACTTTTGCCTTTGATTGATGCCATAAAGGCAAGTGTTCCTAAACCGATGCTGGTGACATCAGTTCGCGATGTTTTACAAAGAAACCGCAAAGCTGGCAGAGATGAGGAGACTGCCAGTCTTGTCACGCAATACTTCGACAAAGTGTTGGTTCATGGCGATCCTAATTTTGTAACGCTTGACGAAACCTTTCCGTTCGCAGCGTGTATTGCGGACAAAATTGTTTATACCGGATTGGTGTGCGGGCCTCCGCCAAACGCATCGACGGACAGGTTTGATATTGTGGTGTCAGCGGGAGGCGGTGCGGTTAGCTCATCATTAGTGCGAGCGTCCTTGCAGGCGGCGGCCCAATTGCCGGAAACCAACTCTTGGTGCGTGATTACAGGGCCCAATTTGCCACAGAAAGAATATGATGAGCTGATAAGCAAAGTACCGGCAAACGTAAAGCTTGTGCGTTTCCGAACTGATTTCGTCAGCCTGCTCGCAAATGCCAGTTTGTCGATATCTCAGGCCGGGTACAACACCGTCAGTGATATATTACAGACGCAGTGTAACGCCTTATTGATCCCTTTTAGCGAGCACGGAGAAACCGAACAAGCTCATCGAGCCGCAAGGTTGAACCAACTCGGACTGGCCAGTGTACTGCCTGATGAGGCTCTGTCAGACAAGTTGACCTCCGGCGATAAACTAGCAACGGCGATTCGCACTGCCTTGTTACACGAACCTGCCGAATCTGCTTCAGTAGCGCCCGCAATCAACTTCGATGGGGCGGCAGGCACGGCAAACGTGCTTCGGAACCTTCTCGGAGATTTTTATGGCCAGGAAAACTGAAAACGATGTGCCTATACCAGGTGCTATGCCAAAAGTAGATCACGATGCTGATGCAGACACTGCCTGGGCGCAGCTGCATAACGAGTTGGACGCCTGGTCGACCGCCGGGCGAACTGCAACCTTCTGGTGGCGGGATGATGATGCGTGCGCTCCCGGGCCAAAGCTCGACAAACTCGTGGACATCAGCGCGCCTTGCGGTCTGCTATTGGCGGTTATCCCAACGCGGCTGGAACCATCGCTCGTCACAGCGCTTGCCCATGCACCCCATATCCATATCGCTCAACACGGTTACGCGCATATAAACCATGCACCTCGTGGTTTGGGGCTGGGTGCCTGGGAACTGGGATTACACCGCGGATTGGATAAGGTTCTGGCCGATATCGATGCAGGGCATACCCTGCTCAAAGATCATTTCGAATCAACATTGCTTCCGGTGATTGTGCCCCCGTGGAACCATATTGCGGCTGAGTTGCTTAAACCAATATCGGCAGGTGGCTTTTGTGGTGTGTCTGCATTTGGGCCACGCGGTGATAAAAATCCAGAACAAGGTTTGACTGTCGTGAATGCGCATTGCGATCCGATTCGATGGAAAACCGGCGCGCAATTCAGAGGGGTCACTAAAACCATCGCGCAACTGCTCGAGCATCTTGCGGCGCGGCGAGCCGGTGACGTGGATGCTGATGAGCCCACTGGTTTGCTGACTCACCACATTGATCTTGATGCGGCTGGATGGGATTTCTGTACTCAACTGGCCAGCCTAGTCGATCAACATGCTGCCGCGCAGTGGTGCTCACCCGAGCATCTGTTTTGCGCACCCTCTTTATGAGTAAGGCATACGTTAGAGCGGCCAGGCCTGATGACACCGAAGCCATCTGCTTATTACTGCACCACAAAATGAATACCCGTATTCCCATTGATCGCTGGCGACGACTGATGAATTACAGCTGGCTTGGGGACAAACCTGATTACGGCCGAGTCGTTGAGTCAAATGGCGCCATACTGGGTTACTGCGGAATGGTGTATGCCGATCGTCTGGTAGGTGATGCAAACCGGCTCAGGTCCGAGCGCATAGTCAGCATGAGTTCGTGGTATCTGGATAAGTCGCTTCGGGGCAAGGGGCTTGGCCGAGAAATGCTGGATTCTGCCATCTCAGACCCTGCTCTCTCCTATGCAACACTCACCAATTCAAAAAAACCGTTGGGTATTGTAGAGGCCCTTGGTTTTCAGGTGCTTGAGGATCACCGTTATATATGGCGCAAAACAAATCAAACACATTCCGGAGTCGTTATTACCCATGATGTGCTAACCATCAAGGACCGTATCACGTCGAATCAGCAACAGCTTGTCAATGACATGCAAGGGTATTCGCTAACACCACTACTGATAGAGCTTGAAGGGCAGCAAGCCCTTTTGTTTTTTTCGATCAAACAAAAAGATGCCAATGTTATTTGGTATGACTTGATGTACGCTAGTGACCAGGAGCTGTTTGTCAGCTGTGCACAAACGCTGGCTGATCAGTTGCTGCCCGATTCACCAGCTGTACTTGCGGCTGATGGTCGTTTCGTAAAAAAGCCTCCAGCCGATATTACCCGCGAACGCCTGCCCGTTGCCCGATACTATGTTAGTAACCGTGTTGAGCCCAATGAAATCGATCATCTGTACAGCGAACTGCAACTGCTGGATTTAAAGCTGGATTAACTGGGCGAATCAGTCCGTGGGATATGTTTGATGGAACAGAGTATTTTTAAGTACATCTGGAAATACTCGAAAAGAGATCAGATTATTCTATTGCTGGTCACTCTTCTGACTTTTCCAATACTATACGTTTCACTCGAGCTGCCCAAGCGCATCATCAATGATGCCATTGGTGGTGCGGCAGAAGGCGTGACGCTGCTGGGAGTTTCATTTACTCAAGTCGAGTTTCTATTAATATTGTGCGTTGGCTTTCTGATCGCGGTGCTGGCTAATGGACTGTTGAAGATGCGGCTAAACACCATGAAAGGTGTGCTGCGAGAAAGGCTACTGCGACGATTCCGATATCAACTTTTAACCCGTATTCTGCGATTTCCTCGGTCATACTTTCGACACACAAGTCAGGGTGAGTTGGTCTCGATGGTCACGTCAGAGGCCGAACCGCTAGGCGGTATTATGGGCAATATGCTATCTCAGCCCGTTCTCCAGGCGGGCCAGATGCTCACCATTCTGGTGTTTCTTTTCGCTCAAAGCTTTTGGTTCGGATTAGCAGCTATTGCGTTAATACCGTTGCAAGCGTGGATCATTCCCCTGCTCCAGCGTCAAATAAATGTGCTCAATATAGGAAGAATAGAAGAGGTCCGTAAATTTTCATCCGAGATAGGTGAAACCGCAGCGGGCGTCAGCGATATTCGCACTAATGGAGGATCACGCTACCGAATGTCAATGTTCTCTGACCGCTTGGGGAAACTGTTCGATCTTCGCTTCAAGATATATCAGAAAAAGTATTTCATGAAATTTCTGAATAACTTTATCAATCAACTGACCCCGTTTTTCTTCTATTCTGTTGGCGGTTTTCTGGCTATTAAGGGGGAAATCACAGTCGGGGCGCTGGTGGCGGCGCTGGCTGCTTTTAAAGACATGTCTTCACCCTGGAAAGAGCTGTTAACTTTTTATAATACAACTCAGGATGTAAGCGTGCGATGGGCTGCGGTAACGGAAAGGTTCGCACCAAGTCCATTAATTGATGATGATAGCTTGTTTAATGGCGTACCCGATAAGAACGTTAATTTAAAGGGTGACATCGAAATAAAAGATGCCACCGTGCGTGACGAAGAAGGTCAATTGCTGTTAGAAGACATAACGCTCACGATACCGCAAGGCGCTCGAGTTGCAGTCAAGATCAGCTCTGAAGTAACTGCGATCGCGTTTGCGGATCTACTAACGCGGGAAGTTATTCCACAACATGGTTCGGTCAGTATCGCAGGGCATAACCTGAATACCATACATCAGGAAACGCTGGCAAATGGCATCGGCTACGCCCACCCCAATCCCCATATTGTTGAAGGCACGCTTGGAGAAAACCTGCTGCTGCCTTTCAAAAATAAACCTGTCGCAGATGAGGATGCTCCGCTTACCCCCTCACGCTTTCAGGCTGATGCCGAGAAATCAGGTAATAGCATTGACCCATTGAACGCAGAGTGGATTGATCCAACGGTAGCTGGCTTGAGCTCTTCGGAGGATATTCGGGAGTGGTGGTTCCAGTTAGTGCAGGCAGCGGGAAGCGATGATTTCATGGTGCGTCGTGCCATTCGATCTCGGCTGGAGCTGGCTGGAACTCAAAAGCTGGCGGATGCCATAGTACAACTCAGGCCCGAAATAGCAAAGCGCCTGGCAGCGGCCGAACTGGATAAGGTGGTTTGCACATTTCATCCCGATGAATTCAATCCAGTCTCGCCCTTGGGTACTAATCTTCTTTACGCCATGCCCACGCGCCCGATAACTCAACTGTCTTTGTCTCAAGACGAGAAGTTTTTGCGAATTGTAGATGAGCAGGGAATCTCCGCCGACCTGATAAAAATGTCTGTCGACTTGGTAGAGAACCTGACAGAGACTTTCGGTAGTGACGGCACAGATCACCCATTATTTCGAAATTTAAATTTGGACGAAGAGCTCTATCAACGCCTCGCTTCGATCGTTAAGAAAAGGCGAAAGCTAGATGCTGATGAACTGACAGTGGAAGATCACGCATTGATGCTAACCGTGCCTTTTGCGTTTTCGGCCGAACAGATGGGATCTGCGTTTAGTGAGGAATTCAAGCAGCGTGTTTTAGAAATTCGTAAAGAAAATGCACCACAAATGCTTGAAGAACTAGGCTCATTTTTCGAAACCATTGATTCAGAAAAGTACATTCCAATGATGACATTGATGGAGAACGCCATATTCGGTCAAGTATCAGGCTCCGCCGGTGCACGAGAGAAATTAATCGAAGACATTATTGTCGACGTTTTGGATGAGAACAAGTTACGGCGATTGGCCGCCGAGTCTATTTACGATCTGGCAACATCCTCAGGTGGAGATAATCTGCCGGCGGTATTTAAGGAGCGCCTGGCAGTCAGCCGAGCAAGCATTAAAAAGCCAGACATTTTAATTCTGGCTAATTCTCTTACCAGTCACGATAGCGATTCGCGATTGTTGATGCGCGAACGTATCAGCGAACTAATGCCTGATACAACAAAGATATTCATTGAAGAGCACTTTTTTAATCCTGAAAGTTACGACCTTGTAGTTGAAATCGTCGACGGTCGTATCGAGGGTACTACGCGGCCCGATGCAGATAAAAATGCGGACACGGACATGCGCAATGACATCAACAGCAAGATTGACGCAATTGCCGATACGGAACTGTTCGGCAAGCTTGATCGCAGGCAACAACGATTACTCGCGTTCGGTGCTCAATGGTTTCATGCAGAAGCTGGTCAGACAATTTTTGCGTTGGGAGAAGAAGCCGATGCGGCTTATCTGTGTGTTAGTGGCCTTGCTGGGGTGTATTGGACCGAGGATGATGGCGACAGGCTGTTGGTTTCAGAAATGGTCCCTGGTACATTGGTTGGAGAAGTATCCATTATTTTAGACGAACTACGACCGCTCGATCTTGAGGCTTTGGAAGACAGCGTGTTCTTGCGCATTGGTGCAACCGAACTAATGGCTGTCATTGAAAGCGATGCAAAAGTGGCGTTCAGTTTGTTGCAGACTGTATCCGGGTACATGATGGGCAACGCTGACAGCATGCGGGCAATGCGAAACTATGCAGTTGATCAGGGTATTGATTTTACCAAATTTGATGAAGACGAAGAAGATAAAGATCAATAACCAAATGTCTGTCGCTTGATTATCGAGCTGTGAATATGAGTACGGCATAGTGTGCCGGCAGGTTAAAGAACATCGTCGATTTAAAAACACCGATGATTTAAAAACAACAAAATACCGTTATGTTTTTCCTGCTGTGACGTGATTTAGTATTTCTTTTATATCGTGATTAAACTCCACAGCTTTTGGTCTATCGAGTGGGTCTTTGACTGTGGCAGTAAAGAGTGTTATCTGAAGCTTATTGATGATGGTCGGGTTAATGGCTGGCCAGTGCGGTGCCAGATCATCGTCTGGAGACTGCAACTCGCACAGAGATTTTGATTTTAGGCCCGTCATCATTTCCCAGCAGGCTTTGCCTAGCGAGTACATATCATAGTCAAACCACGGCCTGTCTGGCTCAAGGGCTTTTTGCTCTGATTGTGCGGCGCTATTATTAGAAGCTTCCCGGCGCGTCACAAGTTGATTAGGCTCAGTTGATTTCGAGTGCCCAAAATCAGACAGCATTAATTCGCCATCAATCATTAGTAGGTTGTCTGGTTTTATATCCAGATGTTCGATGCCGATGCTGTGTAATTCTTCTATCACATCAGTCAACTGTGAGATCAGCTTTAATCTGTCCAAAAAAAACGGCGGCAATTCTATCGGCGTTCCGATGGGCATTGCATACCAGGGTTTTCCATTAGCAGTAATGCCATGATCGATTATAGGAATAACGGACTTCATTCCCATCCGCTGTACCAACAGCAGTGTGTTAATTTCATTCTTAAATCGCTTTCGACGTTTTTCATTTCTGGCAGCATTCTCGATGTCACGCGGTATTTTGATCGCAACTACAGCACCATGCTCGTTTTCGCCACGCCAAAGCAATGAGTTTTCGCCTAAATTGCTTAGCTGCGACGCGATACGCCAAGTACCCTCCAGATTGGAACCGATCAAGTTTGGTACCTCTTCACATTTTTTTGCAACACCAGCCAGCAACACCAAACTGCAACGCCAAGACAGTCGATTAACGTGCAGATGCGCATATTCAGCGAACAATCTGGACACCTTGCACAGATCCGTTAAGATGGTTGGCAGTGTAGCAATCACATAACAACGTTCCGGCACCAAATAATGCGCCTCCTACAGTATTATATAGTTTTAGTCGTTTTTTGTAGCACATCCATAGCGCTGGGTGCCGACCTACTCCCAAACTCGGACAAGGATGTGACCGAGACAATTCAAATTGCCATACCCGAAGATTTATCCTCGAACGATATTGGTGATTTTGTCGTACCACTCGATGAGACTCAAGTTCGCAGTTTGCTCATCGACAATTTGCGCACTGATGCCTTGTCAAACCAACAGACAAGCCTCGACACAGCCCCTTCCATAATGATATAGATCGCGTGTTATTTGGTTCGACTGAACAAACTAATAATTCCTCGCCGCAAGTGGCCATGACCGCTGCCGCCGCAATATCAGCGGTTGGTCGCTCAACAGTTGGCTGATGAGGCCGAAGATGAGCCTATTGATGATCGGTAAAGAGGAGCCAGTCGCTGGATCTCGGCTGGCTAACCCGGGTTGGCGCGGCTCGGTTAGCGCGCCTCAATTCATGCCTGAATACGTTCAGGTTCCCGGAAACTTGACCAACCGATGCCAATACTTCACCCTACTGTTTAAACGACTGAGTTATAAAGCTTGCCAATGACAACAAATATCGTTAGCTGGAACATCCAGGCAGCAACCGGCGTTGATGGTGTCACCAGTTCAAAGCGTATTGCTGATGATATCCGTGATTTTGCAGATGCCGATGTTATCTGTCTTCAAGAAGTGATGCGCACGGGTGAAAACGATCAGGTACGCGACATCGCCAGCTTCTTTCCTCATCACGAAGCGTTTTTCGGAACGGCAATCAATCGCGCCCACCATTCTGGCCGATTGGAATTTGGCAATATGATTCTGACAAGGCTTCCGGCTCTGCAGGCTGCCTATCACAAGCTACCTGAACCTGCAGAGCCCGAATCGTTGAGTATGCCAAGACAAGCGACAGAACTTATACTGCAATACAACAATGAGACGTTGCGGCTGGTCACCCTGCACTTGGATTATTTCGCAGCCAAACAGCGTGCAGCACAAGTGCGCTATCTTGCTAATCTCTACATAGAAGGCATGCAACGTTTTAGACAGCCGTCACCAGATGTCGGAACCGAACAATTCGAATCCATACCCGAAACGCACTTGTCGATCTTTACTGGTGATTTTAATTTTACGGTAGACTCTGATGACTACAATCAATTAACTTCCACCACCGAAGAGCCGGGACTCAGCGATTGCTGGCGTCTGCATCACGGGAAAAAACCACATGACCCGACCTGTGGCATATTTGATCATGTGCAATGGAAAGAAGGGCCGCATTGCCGCGATTTCTTTTTCGCATCGCCCGACATAGCACAGCGTGTAACTGACATGGCGGTGCAAACGCAGACGGCCGCATCAGACCATCAGCCGATACGCCTAACCGTCGATTAAATTCGTACCAAGGTCTCTCCACATGGAAAGCGGCTTATTTTCCTATATTCTGAGATACAGCAAGCGTCAGCAAGTCATTCTGACTATCGTGACTATCGCTGCGCTGCCGTTTTACTACCTCAGCCTCGATCTGCCAAAAACGATCATTAACGATGCCATTAGCGGCACCGCATTTCCTGTCGACATTGTCTTCGAGTTCGCCGGGTTCACAGTAGATTTTGGCGCGCTCCCTCAAATACCCTATCTGGTTACTCTGTGTATTGCGTTTCTCCTCCTGGTGTTGATCAATAGCGGATTCAAGCTGTTTATCAATATCTATCGAGGCGTGATGGGAGAACGTATGCTCAGGCGTATACGCATCACGTTGATTGATCGCATCATGAGGTTTCCTTTGGCACGGTTTCGAAATACCAGCCAGGGAGAGTTGGTGTCTATGGTTAATCAGGAAACCGAGCCACTTAGCAGCTTTATTGGAGAATCGTTCTCACTGCCTCTATACCAGGGCGGCTTGCTTCTCACTATTCTGGTCTTCATGTTTGCACAAGACTGGAAGTTAGGTCTTGCAGCCATTGCTCTTTATCCTGTGCAGGCCTGGCTGATTCCCAAACTTCAGAAACAGGTTAATCTGCTGAATCGGGAAAGAATTTTGCGTATGCGTCACTTGGCGGAAAATCTCGGGGAAATAGTTGCCGGGATCAATGAAATCCATATCAACGACAATCGCACCTTTTTTAAAGATCATTTCTCCAAATTACTTGGGGAAACTTTTTATATCCGAGTAGAAATTTATAAGAAAAAATTCTTCATAAAATTTCTTAATAACTCGATCGCTCAACTCACACCTTTCCTGTTTTTTCTCATTGGTGGTTATCTTGTTATAAAAGGTGACCTTTCCATTGGTGCCTTAGTGGCGGTCTTAGCGGCCTACAAGGATCTGTCGCCGCCATGGAAAGAGCTGCTTACCTGGTATCAGCGTCAGGCGGATGCCAGAATCAGATACACGACTCTGACAGAACAATTCGATATCGACGAGGCCATGCCTTTGAGCGGTGATGCTCAGGTAGAGAATTGGTCGGCAGATTCGCCAGATCTTCCCATTACTGCTAACAACATTAGCTTAAAGCGTAACGATGGCATTAATGAAGTTGACAATGTATCGATTAGTGTCAATTCTGGTCACTGGATAAGCCTTGTTGGCACTGGCAGCAGTGGAAAACATGGGCTTGCGCAAATGTTTGCAAACCTCGTGACCCCAACCAGCGGCAAACTGCTTTACGCTGAAGTTGATATTAAAAAGATTCCCAGGAAGCTGACTAGCAAGTCAATCAGCTATGTGGGACACGACTCATATCTGTTTGCCACGTCGATTCTGGACAATTTGCTGCTCAGTCTGAAACACAAACCGCAGGAACATGGCGTGCTAGCAAACGAAGTGGTAGCAAAAAGAGTGCTGACCAACGAAGCAGTGACCAACAAAGTAGAAGCACATCAACCTGATGCACTGCAAAAGAAAAACTGGCTGGACGAAGCCAGACTTTCTGGTAACAGTGAGGTGCCCGTCAATGCCAGCTGGATAGACCTTGAGAGTGCCGGAGCAAGTGACGGCGATCAGCTGCCAGAGCGTATAAGTTCAGTTTTACGAATGGTAAACCTTGAAGATGATCTGGTTCGGTACGCGCTTGCACGAAACATTAGTCCGGCAGATTACCCAGACCTGGCAAAAGGAATTTTAAGGGCAAGAGCGCTGTTTAAAGAACGGGTGGTATCTCTGGAATTAGAATCAATTGTCGAGTTTCTAGATCCAGATGAATACAATGAAAACGCATCATTAGCAGAAAATATCTTGTTTGGTGTATCGAATCATGAAATGTTTTCTGCGACTGGTCTGGCTGAGCATCCTGTTCTGCGCAGCTTGCTGGACGAATACGACCTCGCAGATTCTCTGGACGCTGCCGCGATCAGCATAGCAAAGACAACGGTTGAATTATTCTCAGACCTTCCTCCTAACCATGAGTTTTTTGAAAGATACAGTTTCGTCGATTCGGATGATCTGGTAAAACTCAAGCGCATACTGGCTAAATTAGAAAAACTGAATTCAATTGATGAATTACCAAGGCGTAAACAAAAACTACTTCGATCCTTGCCGTTTAGAGTCATTAGTGGTCGCCATCGAATGGGCGTTTTCGATGACGATGACAAAATAAAGTTCCTGAAACTGCGTAAAGCTTTTCACCAAAAACTCGACATCGACCAACGTAATCAAATCAATCTCTTTGCCCCAGGGGATTTTAATGAACTGACACCCATAGTCGAAAACATCATTTTTGGTCGAGTCGTGTTTGGACGACTTGGGGCTGCAAATAAGGTTAATAAACTGATTCTGGAAGTACTGCAAAGTCTAAACTTAATGTCTCCCATCCTGGAAATTGGACTCGCAGCGCCCTCGGGTTTGGCAGGTGGTTTTCTTCCAACATCGCAACAGCAAAAACTAGTGCTTGCCAGAGCGTTGATTAAACGCCCAAAGGTTTTAGTGATTAACGAAGGATTGAGTGCCCTGGACGCAGCGGAGACGCAAGAGATACTATCGGCGCTGAAAGAGCAGTATCCGAAATTAATTCTCTTCTGGGTTGACAGCCAGCCGAGATATGTGAATTATTTTGACCAAATTGTACACTTGCAGGCCGGCAAGATAACCAGGCTTGAAGAGCCAAATGTGAGTATCGAGAGTAACGACTCGAATGGTTCTCTACAGACTGCTGCTGTTAGATCGGCAAACTCGGTTAAAGAGAGCGAGAAAGTGACGCTGCTAAAAGATATACCGCTGTTTCGATTTCTGGACGATCCGCAGCTACTATTGCTGGCAAACAACTGCGATGCCCTCAATATATCCAAAGGTGATCGACTATTCAAACAAGGTGAACCTGGAGAAGCCCTTTACATTATTGTAGACGGAACCGCGAGTATCTTAATCTCTGACGGCGTGACTGAAAATCAAGTAAAAATATGCGGCGTGAACGAGTTAGTTGGTGAGCTTGCATTGCTGTCCAATGAGCCGCGTGCAGCTTCCGTTGAGGCGATCACCGACCTTGCAGTCCTGCGATTGAAGCGAGACGTTTTTATCGATATCCTGCACACGAACGGTGAAATCGGGCATCAGATACTGCAAGTTGTGGTCAATCGGTTTACCGATTCAAGTCGTAAATTGGCTACTCTTAAACAATCGTGATTATCGTGCAAAATTATGTCAGGTATCGACTACAGGTGTCATTATCTATTGATGGAGTATACGGATGACTATCGAAGATGAATACAAAGTTCTTAGGCGCCTCGAGCTGTTTGAGAACCTCGATCCGGTAAAGTTGAAGCGCTTGATATTTGTCAGTCAGCGTTATCACCTGCAGGCCGGCGAGTACTTGTTTCGACAGGGTGACACGACGGTCAATTCGTTCGGCATCATTTCCGGGGAGTTCTCGGTTCTCCTTAACAATGCCGGTAATGAAATCAGTATCGCGGTTCAAGGTGAAGGTGCACTTGTGGGAGAAATGGCAGTACTATCGGGAGAGCCGCGCAGTGCATCCATGCGAGCAAACTGTGACAGCGAAGTCATTGAATTCGACACCAGCCTGTTTATCAACACTGTGGTAAATGACCCTGGTACGGCACTGCAAATGATGAAGATCCTTGCAGCTAGAATAGCAAAAATGGATCAAAAGCTTGAATCGATGGCCGCCGATCAAATCAGTTTCTAAGCTACCCGGATGCAAAGACAATTTGACTGGGCGAGTTAGACTTTTAAGATGACAATTTTCTTTTCTCCTTCAATGCCTTCAATAGTGGTATTCACAAATTGCCATTTCAGCTTGGCGACATAGCCTTCTTTAATGGCATTATCCCAGGTATTGCGCGAGACGATACAGTCCGACTGAAGCACTTTATTATGCTTCTCCAGCTTTGCTGACGTGTTTACTGGAGAACCAATAACAGTCATCTCCAGGCGATCACCCTGTCCAACAGCGCCAAAAGCGACAATCCCGCTAGCGATGCCAATGCCAATATTAGTGATAGCTGCATTCGCAAGCAGGGGCTCTTCATCTTGCCATTTCTTGCTATCAAGCAACACAGCTTCCGCGGCTTCTATCGATTTGCGTGAAAAAGGTATTTCATCATCATGGATGCCAATTGTCGCCATAATGCCATCACCCATAAACTTATCGATAATTGCGCCATGTGTTTGAAGTATGGGAACAACTCTTCGTTGATAGGCTGATAACAATTGCATAACTTCTGACGGTTCACGATTTGCAGCCATCAAAGAAAAGCCTCTGATATCAATATTGATAACTGCTGTATTTCTACGCTCACCCTGCCCGGCTTCAAGCACCTTTTGGCTGGTGCGAATATTGTCCGCTACGCGGCTATCGAAAAATCGGGAAAAATCCTTGGCAGCCGCTTGTTCAGTAACCGCAGTGACAAGCAGATTGCTTGAACCATTCACGACTAAGGTTAATACGAACGTGACAGCAAGAATTGAAATGATCTTATCGACCTCTGCGCCGATCAATATAGCGTTAGACGTTAAGTATTGAACGTACGAGCGCGTGATCATCGTATTTTCAGAATCAAACGATATGACATAGATAATAACCAATGCCCATCCAATAGCTCCTGTAATGCCGGCGGCCGCAACGTATTTCCAATTCAGGCGCAGAGCACGCAATGAAATAAATATAAACACATAAAGAAGCGTTGGTGATTTTAGAACAAAGGATGCAGGCTGCTCATACTGAAAATGGAAGCTGATCATCAGCAAATACAGTAGCGTGAAGTCAAATAATATCGAGCAATATACCGACCAGCTTGGTAGCTCTGCCTTTATTGACCAAATAAGTCCGATCAGAGAAAGAAAGATATAAGCGGCCAGCACAAAAGGAACAGGTTGGAATTCTGCCGCATTCCCCGTTTTTGTAGCCAACGCATAGAGCGTGGAAAACATCAAGACGATAGCTAGCTGTATAAACCTGACTACAACTTCATTGGTCCGTTCACGTTGTCGCAATGAAAGTTGAACACGTTCAGGCAGGGTGCTCATATCCTTTGAGTGGAGGAAACTACTTTTGATATGATCGATAAATTGCACAGGCGAGCCCGTAAAATTAATGGTGAGTTTTTTTCAAGTTTAATTAGAATCCAGAAGAAAACACTCACGTGCCCGATGGCCTTTTATCTTGACCTCGCCTCGTGGCTGAGCGTCAAAACGTGTTGGCAACAAGGCATGCGTCTCCGCAGAGATCTGTATCCGGTCAGCAACCCCTTCTGACTCCATTCTGCTGGCAACGTTAACAGTGTTGCCCCATAAATCATAGGTAAATTTCTGTTTTCCAATAACACCGGCAATAACAGCGCCAGAGTGAATACCGATACGAAGTTGCAGATTCAGATCGTTCTCTTGTCGAAACGCTTTGAACGAGTGTTGCATGGCAATTGCCAGGTCAGCTATTTTTTCGGCGTGATCGTTCTCGTCTTCCAAGCCGGTTGCAACCATGTAGTTATCACCAATTGTTTTGATTTTCTCCGCACCCACGGCTTCTACAATTGCATCGAATTGAGTAAAAAGATCATTCAACAGTGAGACTAACTTACGAGCTGTCAGGTTACGGGATAAATTGGTGAATCCCGCTATATCAGCGAACAGTACTGACACGTTGTCGTGGCTGTCTGCTATAGGCTCTTCATGAGATTTTAACCGGGCTGTTATGCGTGCCGGCAGTACGTTAAGCAGTATTGACTCGGCTCGCTCATATTCTTCCTGTTGCGCTTGCTCTGCTCGTTCTACCGCCAAATCGTAAGACACGATAATTACTGTCACTATCAGCGCTAGAAAAACCAAATTCATTAATAGAAAAAACGAGCTTAAAGTACTTGAAATAGTATAGATAGAGCCGTATTTTATGGCGACCAATGCAACCGAACCAATCGCCAGAACCAGTGCGAATCCAATTAATACTCGCACCTTTCGAGAGAGCATAGGGTAAAGAGGAATAAAGGCCACACAGATGAATATCAGCAGCCAAAACCCTGCATTAAAGCCCAGGAAGAGCGTGGCAAGTGCTGCATGGACAGGAAGCTCAAAAAGGACACAGCCATAAACTCCCCAGGTCAGATTGCTTTTATAGAGTTGCCATGTTGCAAAGGCGAATAACGCGACACTGAAAATATTGAAAAACGCCAGTACGGGGTAACCCAGCGCCCAGAACAGAAGCAAAAAGCCAACATGCGACAAGGTACCTAACGGCAATCCTATCCACAAAGCTGTTAATATTCGCGCCTGATCAACTCTCAATTCTGAGGGGGCGCTAATAGTTGCGTTCCAAATTTTCAAAACTCGCCTCTCCGATAGTCGGTGTAACGCACCCCGGAAATACTAGGACCGGACTTTGACTCTGCTGGCAAGAGCTTTAACATTAGGTTCAACTAACAACGCTGGTTTGTCTACAACCAGTATGTCGACAGGCTCGCCTCGCCCGTGAACATCAGCGACATGCCTGGGCAGATGTGCGTAATCCACACCTGCGTTAATTAACACGGATTCTGAGACAACCAAGCTTGTGTTGTAACGCTTGGTCAACGCTTCAAGCCTTGCAGATATATTAATAGTGTCACCGATTGCAGAAGTCGTTGGTGAATCCGGAGGCCCCATTGTACCTACAATGGCAACACCACAATGAATACCTACACCTACTCGTAAAGGCTTATCCAATTCGTTGACCAGCCAGCCGTTAAGTTTATCCATGCGTCGCTGGATCTCGGCCGCCCCTTGCAAGGCATCGCGACATGCAGTTTCTATATCGCTGTTAAGTCCGTAGAGCCCCATAATTCCATCCCCGGTGAAATTGGCGTAGTGCCCGTTGGTGGCTCGCAATGCTTCAGCTAGCTGAATAAAATAGTGGTTTAGTATGAATACGACGTCGTAGGGCAGTTTTTTCTCACTCAATGAGGTGGAGCCGCGCAAATCGACAAATAAACACGCAACCTGTTGTTCATGTCCAATAACACCTGCAGGAAGACTGGCGTCCGCAGCAGAAATGGTTGGCTGAAGTAATGGCGTAACGGTGATATCGGATTCGGGTCTGAGCTGACACGCCAGCCTGACATCAGGGCCGGCACCTACTCGTTGTAATGCAGTAGCCTCCAGCGTTGATGGAGGGGCTAAAGCCAATTCACTTGTTACCCTGACACGACATGTCGTGCAGCGGCCTCGTCCACCGCAGACTGACGCATGCGGCACACCTGCGTCACGAAGCACCTCAAGCACCGATTGCCCTTTGGTCCCTTTCAACGCCACATCGTTAGCGGTATGCCTGATACGAAAAACCCCACGACGCCAGAATCGAAAGTCACGCATCCATCTAATCAGTAAGACGATTGCGACCAGCACTAAAAATATCTGAAGGCTTCGGTCTCGAACCAGATTGAGCATCTCCCTTTTAACAGGATCCACAGAATTGATTGCAGCAGACACGCTTGTCTGTAATTCCGGTTGTATTTGCCAGGTTTCAAAACCCGCTCGTGCGAAACCAAGACCAGCAAGAATCGGAATGAAAAGACATAACGGATACAACATCAGCGTCCAGCGAGAATACCAGGACCGATGCCTGAGCCAGAAGTGGATACCGAGACTCATGTGTACCCACGCTATTGCTAACAACGCATATTGACGAAAAATGCCCTCCGGGCTACTCCAGAGTGCAGTCACAACAACCGTGTAGCTTCTTTGAACATCCAGAAAAATGTCGGCACCACGAGTGCCCGCTATATGTCTGATCAAGAGATATGGCATCGCCAGCCCAAGCACGATCTGCAACACGTTCCAAAGCGGTAATCGCCAGCTTCGAGGTTGAAATAGCGCAACCAGGCCCATCACAATGTGGACTGAAAAAGCACCATATAGCAATGCAAGCGCGAGTGGATTGGACCAGAATCCAAACAACACCGCGCCCATGGTATCCATAACAGAAAGCGACGCCAGCCCCAGACCAGCGTTCAATAGATGCATGACAAGGAAAACAGCAATGATTAGCCCGCTGTACAGACGTAACCTGTGTGCTGTAAATAAACTCATGGATGGAGCAGTTGCCGTTTGTAGGCCAATAGAGACTGATTCTGAACTGGAGGACCTTTGTGCGAAAAGATATCACAAAGATGAGCGTCTGACGGTGCCAATTGGGAGAGACGCCGAGCATAAATTCCACGCAAAAAAAAAGCCCCTCCGGAGAGGGGCTTTTTTTGACTTACTAACTTAGCTTAAAAAGCCTGAATTAGAATGACTTACCAAGCACTATGCGCCAGTCGGTCTTGTCAACAGGATCAACATCTGCGCCGTCTGAGAATGCGTTGATTCGAGTACCGATGTTCATACCGCCACCCAGATCGTAATTAGCATCCAGACGAACACCAGAATCTTCAGATTCTGTCTGAGTTTCGAAAGTCAGGCCCAGAGCAACACCAGAGATAGAATAACCAACCTTCGCTTTTATAGTTTGCTCGTCGTCAGCACCGGGAACAGGACTTTCTTCTGTTGTAATACCCAATCCAATTGAAGCACCTGCGTATGCGAATCCAACAGAAGCTGCGGCATTCACACCTTCGTCAAAGTCTTGCATACTGACCGCTAGTGACAGACCTTTCCATGCGAACTTAGCACCAAGGCCGTAAACGTCCTGGTTAGTAGCCGGAGAGTAAGCAGCACCAATGGTCGCGCCGCCGAAGCTGCCTGTGTAACCAATACCTTGGTTGATGTCTATACCCATATCGAAGAACGCATCACTGATCTGACCGTACTCACCGGGGTTACCGGTTTCACCAAAACGGAAATCACCGAAACCACCTTTGATACCGACATAAACGCTGTCAGCAAGATTGACGCCTGTAGCATCGCCATCACCATCGAATGCAAGATGGTTACCATTAGAAAATCTGTTTAGATCGACTCGGAGGGAGCCATATCCTGTCAGGCCACTGTTAAGAGCTTGAGAAGCACTGAAACCAAAAAGTACGTCTCCAACCGCAATTTGAGCTTCGCCAGCTTCAAAGCCGTCTTCACCGTTTGAGTTGACATCGTCAGACTCATCGTCGCTGCCTTCAAATTTCAGCTCGACTACACCAGAAAGTGTGGTTGTTGCAGAAGCTATCATTGGTGTTGCAGCAATACCTGCGATTGCTACTGCTATTAATGTCTTTTTCATCTTCATCTAGTTTTCTCCAATCAGATATTTGCTGTGGAACTTAACGTACCCGTGTAATGCTAAGGCAACTGTAGTCAGTGTGTGTGAAAAATGCAACAACCTTTAGGCATTTTTACAGCAACACACTGAATTCTGTACCGCACGAGAGAAAGTGTAGAACAGAAATACGGGTTAGCTAGCTCTGAGACACAGAATACCGTGCTTTTTGTTAAATGTGGTTTTTTTGCAACATTTTTTTTGCGCTGGCCCCACTGGGCGCGCTCGTCGGACTTTGAGCTGTGGGGCGAAAACAAACGAAAAAACGGCTCCGAGTGGAGCCGCCTGAGCATTGAGCTGCTGAAATAAAGATCAGCTGCCAAACGCGTGTACTAAGTGACTTTTGATTGACTGCGAGATTTTTTGCCCAATTGGCCTGATTCTTTGCCTGCCGGAGCCAAACTACCGGAGTTTCTTAACGGTTTTTGGCCCGAATTCCCCGCTGATCCAGCCGACGAGGCGCCTTTAGTGGCTGCTCTCTTATTCGAAATATCATCCGAATCTTCCGGGAGTGTAATGTTTAGCTCCAAAACATCACAGTTTTCTTGCGTATCCAGTTGTACCGATACCTGGTCTTCCCCAACACTGACGTACTTTTTAATCACGTTCAGGATGTCTTGCTTCAGCATGGGCAAGTAATCCGGTCCATTTCGGCCGGTTCGCTCGTGAGCGATAAGGACTTGCAGCCGGTCTTTGGCAACTTTTGCTGATTGATCTTCGTTGCGACTGCGGAAAAAACTAAAAATACCCATGATAGTTACCCGGCTCTCTTATCCAAAAATGCGCTTGAGAAACCCTTTCTTTTGGGTCTCGAGAAAACGGTGAGGCTTGGCGTCACCAAGCAAGCGGTCGATGGCATCGGAATATGCCTGCCCTGCTTCGCTACCATCGTCAAGAATCACAGGCTTACCTGCATTGGACGAATCAAGAACCGATGGGGATTCTGGAATTATGCCCAATAACGGTATAGCCAGCAGCTCAACGATGTCGTCAACGCTTAACATCTGTCCTTCTTTGACGCGACTTGGGTTGTAACGAGTAATTAATAAATGTTCGCGCACAGGATCTTCGTTCATTTTTGCGCGTTTGGATTCGCTTTGTAAGATACCCAGTATACGGTCTGAGTCTCTGACAGAGGATACCTCCGGGTTAGTCGTCACCACCGCTTCGTCCGCAAAATACAAGGCCATCTTCGCACCTTTTTCGATGCCCGCTGGCGAATCGCAAATGATGTAATCAAACTCACTTTTTTTAAGCTTGTGCATGACCCTCGCGATACCTTCGATTGTAAGGGCGTCTTTGTCACGCGTTTGCGATGCAGGCAGTATGTACAAGTTGTCAATACGCTTATCTTTGATCAGCGTTTGGTGCAGACTGGCTTCCTGGTTAACCAAATTAACCAGGTCGTAAACAACCCTGCGCTCACACCCCATAATGAGATCGAGGTTCCGCAAACCGACGTCGAAGTCAATAACCACCGTTTTAAACCCGCGCTGAGCCAGGCCTGTCGCAATGGATGCGCTAGTGGTTGTTTTTCCGACCCCACCCTTGCCCGAGGTCACAACAATTGTCTTGGTCAAGCTATCACTCCCGATAAATTTGAATCTACTAGCGGCTCTATATTGAGCCGTCCATTGTCCAGCCATATTTGAGCTGGTTTGCCGCGAAGGTCTGACGGTATTTCCTCGAGCAAGCGAAAATTTCCGTCCACTGAAACCAGTTCGGCTTCGAGCGACTGACAAAAAATGCGCGTGGACGAATTGCCCGACACCCCACAAAGCGCCCGGCCTCTTAATGGGCCATAGACGTGAATATTTTGATCGGCAAGAACCTCAGCCCCTGCCCCAACTGGCCCCATGACAATCAAATCGGTGTCGCGAGCGAACACCTGCTGACCTGAACGCACTGGCCGCGTGATCAACATGGGCGTTTTTACTACAACTTCAACTTGTTTGGCCGTGGCCAGATCAAGGTCTGATTCTTCGTTTACTGACGACTGTTTTACGGCGTCATCACTAGATGATTTGCTATTCGACTCGGCATCGGTCGAGCCCATATGCAAGGACACACCTGACCTCTGCGTATCTGAACCGCCCGACCTGTTAGCAGCTTTATCAGTGTCTTCGTTTGAATCCGACTTTTTTTGCCGCAAAGCCTGCTTCGAATCCGCACCGTGTCGTTTAATGCCAGCTTCCATTAATGGTAACGCGATTGAGGCTGCAAACGGTGAAGATTTGTCAGTCACGCTGGCAACAATCGGAACCAATTTATGCGACTTAACGCGTTCAAACAATTTCGCGACGTCGAATTCGCCTCCTTCGGACACTGCACCGTCAGATAACATTGCCTCAATCTCACTCAAATCGACAACGACGGGCGAGTCTTTGAAAAACCCGGGCGCTTGCTGCACTTTATTAGCTATGCTCGCGTCAATAATATCCATATCGAGAGTGTGCAGCTTTAGCGACATGAACGTGTACATGCCTCCTTTGAGTTCTACCTCATTATTGCCTGACACTTTCAGTATGTTTCCACTGGTTCAGTATGTTTCAACTGGTAGCTGAGTGATAATGTCGCACAGATGAACCTTAAGATGAACTTGTTTCATCATGCGAATCACTCAAGTGATAAATCGATCTGCTAATTCTAAAGCAATTGGGTTGCAAACATGAAGCGGCTTCGTATCCAATAGTGACAACAATGCCGATGGAGCAAGAAAAAACACGCAAGATTATTCATATCGACATGGATGCCTTCTATGCATCGGTCGAACAGCGCGATAATCCCAAGTTGCGTGGCCTGCCTGTGATTGTCGGTGGGAGGCCTAACGGGCGTGGTGTCGTGGCGGCTTGCAGCTATGAAGCAAGAGCGTTCGGCGTGCACTCTGCCATGCCCAGCAGCGAAGCCGGCAGACGTTGTCCACACGCTACGTTCGTTAAATCGCGATTTGACGTTTATAAAAGCGTTTCCCAGCAAATACAGGCAGTATTTCGAGAATTTTCTAATCTGGTTGAACCCTTGTCACTTGACGAGGCGTACCTGGACGTTAGCTCAAGCGAGGTTTTCGATGGTTCAGCCATTCGTATCGCTGAAGAAATTCGTTCAATAATTAAACAACGTACCAACCTGACAGCTTCCGCGGGTGTTTCTTACAACAAGTTTTTGGCGAAAATCGCCTCAGACATGAACAAACCGAACGGATTGTTCACTATTCTGCCAATCGATGGCGAAGCCTTTGTTGCCAGCCTGGAGATTGGCAAGTTTTATGGGGTCGGCAAGGCCACAGAATCACGTATGCACGAGCTTGGTATTCGGACCGGTGCAGATTTACGTGCCTGGACCTTGCCAGAGTTATCAGCTGAGTTTGGTAAAAGCGCTCAGTATTACTACAACGTTGCGCGCGGTATTGATCATCGGCCAGTTAGATCATCACGAACACGCAAATCGATTGGTTCAGAAACTACGTTTGGTGAGAATTTGAACAAGTATGAGGACATGCTGGAGGTGCTTGAGCGGCTTGCTGAACGTGTTATCAGCGAACTCAATGGCAAAGACTTGCAAGCAACGACACTGACGATCAAAGTGCGCTTTGCTAATTTCGATACGTTTACACGCAGTCACACGCATAAAGTCGGGTTTAATACACCAGAGATCCCAAAACGCATCATGCCTTTTCTACTGCGACGAGCCCTGGAAAAACGCCATCACGCTTCGGTGCGCCTGCTGGGCGTATCACTTAGCGGCTTAAGTTCAGATGCAGACACAGGCTTCGAGCAACTCGACCTACCCGGGGTTTAACAGGGTCAGGTCTTTGATTTCGGGGTCAGGTCTTTGATTTTGAATCGGTGAGGGGAGAGGATTTAACAGGGTCAGGTCTTTGATTTTGAATCGGTGAGGGCCGACCGGAGTAGTTGGTCGGCCCTATTCAATTCAAAATCAAAGACCTGACCCCGGTGCCTGACCCCGGTGCCGCAATTCAAAATCAAAGACCTGACCCCGGTGCCGTGACCCCGGTGCTAGGCGCTGAGGACGAGATCGGGGAAGGTGGTTGCGGGCATGGGTTCGCACAGGTAGTAGCCCTGTACGCGATGACAACCAAGCGCTGCAACCATGTCCAGTTGTTGTTGGTCTTCGATACCCTCAGCAACAACATCAGCACCAATGCTGTCGGCGATATCAACAATCGCATGGATGATGTCCTGACTGCTGGTATTGGTCACCACATCCATAACAAAGGCGCGGTCTATTTTCACTTCGCTGATCGGGAAATCACGCAATTCCAGCAACGATGAATAGCCCACACCAAAATCATCGATGGCAAGCTTCACGCCGATCTTGGTTAAATCGTGCAGCATTTTTTTCATGGCCGCTGAATCACGATAAATAGCAGTTTCGGTAATCTCCAGACACAAACATGCCGGATTAAAGCCGGTCTTGTGTAGCACCTTGGCAACATCGCGAACCACCTTGCCATCTTCAAATTGTTTTCGAGACAGGTTGACTGACAATGTTGGTGGGGACATACCAAAACGCGCCAGACGCTGATAATCAGATATCGCCTGCTGCAGAACCCACGCACCGATAGACTTGATACTGCCAGATTGCTCTGCGATATCGATAAATTCTATAGGTGATACACGACCAAATTCCGGTGAGTTCCAGCGCAGCAATGCTTCCATTCCGCATGTCATGTTGGATGCAATATCAACTTGCGGCTGATACTGCAAAGACAATTCACCTTTAGGGATAGCTTGTTGCAGGGCAACCTCAAGTTGGTGCCGGCGTTTGGATTCGAGTTGTTGCTCGGAGTTGTACACCACCATGGTGTTGTTACCCAGTTGCTTCGCGTTAGCGCATGCACTATCGGCACACTTCAACAAGGATGACACGGTATTGCCGTGCTCAGGAGCGAAAGCAATACCAACGCTGGCACGCACCGGCACATTTATCGTGTTGACATTGAGGCCATGACGCAAGGTGGCTAAAAATCGCGTTACTCGTTGTTCGATTTGTGCACGCGATTTGTCAAACTCCAACAGCACCGCAAACTCGTCTCCAGCCGTGCGAGCTATTAACGCATCCTGCGGCATGCAATGCTGTAGACAAATACCGGTTTGCTTTAACAGTTCGTCACCGGTAGCGCGACCGTAGGTATCGTTAATCTGCCTAAAGCTACGCAGATCAACAATGATCAGCGCAAGCTCATCTTTGGTGCGACTGCATCGTTGCGCAAGCTCGTTAAGCAGTCGTGCCCGATTTGGCAAAGCGGTTAGTGGATCGCTAAGTCGTGTAGTGACAGGATTATATGCGCCATAAACACTGATTGCTGTACCACCGTCCTCGGTCGGGCGTTCCTTGACCAACAGCGAGCGACTGCCATAGCTTGGTACTTCAAAACTAATGGTTGAATCCGGATCTTCCTTGGCATCTCGGGCCAGGTTTCGAGCACGCTCGATAGCCAGGTTATCCGGCGATAGCTGTGCATATAAATCGCTGCTGGATATTTCAGCAAAATTAATGTCAGCCACTTCAACAGGCAGGAATCCACGAAGCTTACGGTTAACTGCAGTTAACTGTCCTTTCGGATTGAAAATCGCAACCGCATCAGGCAAGGCATCAAGCATTCGCTGTGATGCGCTGCGCGCACTCAATCGTCGACGCCCGCCCATCCACACTAAGCCTGTCATCAAAATAAGGAATCCGGTGATAAGCGCAATCGGCATTGGGTGCGCACGCCAGATTTCCAGCAAACGTTGCCATCCGCCTTGAACAACAGACGGTACCGCACCGACCCCGGGGACAAAGCTCTGGTTTATCGGGTTGACGTTATTGTCAGTTTGCGCAACGGCACGAATAACACTCAAAGGTGCAGGCTCTTGCAACACAAACCTGTCTACCAATACCGGTTGCACGACATTAAGGCTAAGCTGCAATTGATTAAGGTGCTTATCAATACCCGACAAGCCATAACCATAAGCAGCCGAGTCAGCTATGGCCAATGGTGGTGCACAAACCATCAAGGCCAATAGCAAACTACCTGCTTTCAAGCGGGCAGTTCGCAACAATTTATTCAGTTTTACGCAGATCACAAGTTTATGAGTGTGCTTCATTAAATACCAAAGCGACGATATAAAAATCGTCAAAACGTCCGCCAGTTACAAACGCAAAGCAAGACGTGGGTAAATAAAAAGTAGCAGAAAGATCAGATAACTCTAGGAACTAACAGGTATTTTTTAATCCGATGCGAATTAAATTTGGCGTTGACGTGAAATACCGATAAACAACTTGCAAGCAAGGCCAACTTGTTCTAACTTGCGCCGCCGCCCAGGCAAGGTGGTGAATCAGGTACCGATTCACCTTTGTCCAGCCACTCAGATGTGGTGTGAGTGTGAAGGCTCAATGCATGTATAGGCCCTGCCAACTGGTCAGCCAACAGTTTATTGAGGGTGCGGTGTCGCTGGATTAACGAAAGACCCGCAAAAGCCTCACTAACCACGACCAGCTTAAAATGGGTTTCAGAGTTTGCCGGCACGTTGTGATTACTGCTTTCGTTAATGACATCCAAATGTGCCGGCGCGAGTGCTTCGACCACTTTGTCATTGATGAGTTGAGCAATACTCATGATGTTTCTTCATCCACTATGGCCGCCGGCACCGTTTTTAGTTTTGACGACAAACGCGCTGGTTTCTTCGTCAAATGCCATTCGTAAATTGCAGTGTAGGCCATAACAGCTCTAACGTAGCGACGCGTCTCGGTGTAAGGAATGGAATCTATCCAGACATCAGCAGGCATATCCTCTGCTGGCAACCAGATACCAACTCGTGTCGGGCCGGCGTTATAGCTGGCTGTTGCCAACACCTGATGATCATCAAACTTGTCCATCACATGCCGCAAATAAAAGGTACCAAAGCCTATGTTGGTTTCCGCATCGGTTAAATCACCTTTCCAGTTTTTATCACCCTGTAATTTGGCCACATACTTTGCCGTGTTAGGCATCAACTGCATCAGGCCCACGGCACCGGCGCTGGATTTTACATCGCGAATGTAGGCACTTTCTCTGCGCATAACGCCAAATACCCAAGCAGGTGGTATGCGATTCCTGGCCGCGGCACTATCGACTTCGGGTTGATAAACTACCGGGAAGCGTGTGCTAAGCGCTTTTTTCTTTTCAGCACGACCTGCACTGAATATGGCCCTGTCGTGTAACTCCCACCGCTCGGCCAAAACCGCCATCGCGGCCAGTTGTTCTAAGTCGGCTTCTTCGAACTGCGCGTTCCATTCTCTACGCCCTTCCCAAGGCACATCAACCGCATAAAACTCACGCGCCCGAATCAGGCCCGGAATTTTTTCCAGCTCGCTGAGGGCTTTTTCGTCAGCTTCTATTGGGTTGTCGCTGATAGCGTAGTCTGCGTCAATTTTGTCGGCTGCTAAAAATCCGTGATAGGTCGGCAGCGCACTTAAGGTGGTGAAAATGTCTTTCGCAAGATCGATATGGCCCGACTCTTCAAGCGCTCGGCCTTCCCAATATGCCCAGTGATCTTCGATCTGCTCTTCTGCGGGCAGTCGTTTTAAACTACGCAGCACATTAACCCAGTCCTGGTTAAACAACGCGGCTCTGATTCGCCACTCTTTTAATTCCAGATCATCATCTCGGGCCCGCAAGCTGTTTAAAAATTCGTAGCCCTCGGGTAATCGACGGTAGGCACTGCGCATGGCCAGCAAACGATGCGTATCGTAGTAGCGGTCTTCGTAAAACGTGTATTTTTCATGCGTCTTTAACCAGTAATTCATGGCGCTAACCGTGTCTTCCTTAGACCACAGCAGAACAAGATCAACCAAGGCACGTCGATTAAACGCTGTGTCTTGTTTTAATGCACCGCTCTTCAAATACGCTTCGGGAGCTTTTCGTGCATTCAACCAGCCCTCCACAGGCTTACGATCAGAGCGACCCAGGTAGTGAATCACTGATTCGGCGTACTCTGGCTTGGCCGCATCAACCGATTCGTAGATGCGTTGCCAAATGGCTTTTATTGGCGGTGTTTTATTGGCTTCGAGCTTGTCGAGCATTGCAGCACATGCAGACGCGTGTTTTTTTGGTTGCACCCACAATTCGATCGCTTCATCGTTGAGCGATTTAAGTTGACCGACACTGACCTGCGCCTGCAATTTATCGCACGACATATCAGCCGCAAATTCGGATTTGCTGATTCCCGTGAAAAGTGACCAGTTTTTCTCTTTGGCTGCCCGTTTTTGAAGCGTTCGAGTGAGATTTTTAGTTAGATTGTCACTGCCGCTGTCTTTTTCAAACTGATTGAGTGCCGCTACGTGTGATTTTGTGGGGCTCTCTTTGGAGAAAGTCCGGTTGAGCATCAGGTAATCTAAATAGTGCGCAATGGGGTAGTCATCGTGAATTTTTCCGCGAAAGCGCTTAAATTCGTCAACCTTGCCTTTTTCAAGGGCAGCGCGAGCTTCGATAAACCACTCACGGTCTGTTTCGAAATGTGCGGGCACAGTCGCGGCTACCGTATCTGCCAGGGACAAACCCGAAGACAAAAACAGCGCCGACGTCACCAGCCATCGTTTATTTACGATCATGGCTTTTTTCCGTTCTCACCTGCGTACCCGTCACTATTGCTCAGCCTGAAGCCAAAAAGCGGATACAATTATAGTTATATAGAACAAGCGTAGTACATGGTTTAGAAAATGCCAGTTGAACAATCAGAAATAGACAATCCAAACGATCACGAGTTCATCAACGTCTCAGGTTATCGCTTCGTCAATCTTGATAATCTGGAAGCATTGCGAGACAAAATGCGCGCTGATTTCGCCGACATCGGCCTCAAAGGCACTGTGTTACTGGCAAAGGAAGGCATTAATGCGGCCTTGGTGGGTACTGATGACCAAATAATCGCATTGCAAGCCTGGTTTAATCAAGACCCGCACTTTAAAGAACTGTGGCTCAAGCAGAGTGCGTCAGGAATAATCCCCTTCTCCAAATTAAAAATCAGGATTCGTCCTGAAATCATTACTTTTCAACCCGACGCGACGCAACCTGTGTCGCCTGCCGACAACCCGGCGCCAGCCATGCAGCCAACGCAATTGAAAGCCTGGTTAGATGAAAAAAAGTCGTTCAGCCTGCTCGACACGCGCAATGCCTACGAAACCGATTCGGGTACGTTCAGTGATGCCCTGGATTTAAAGCTCAACACGTTTCGGGATTTCGCAGGGGCTGTGGACACGGCATTAGAAAATGGCACTCTCGATAAGAACGAACCAGTGGTGACTTTTTGCACAGGCGGTATTCGATGTGAAAAGGCTGCGCCCTATCTTATTGAGCAAGGCTTCAAAGAGGTTTACCAGGTTGAAGGCGGAATCCTGAATTATTTCGAACAATGTGGTGGTGAGCATTGGGACGGCGACTGTTTTGTGTTTGATGATCGCGTCGAAATTAACCCCAGGCTAGAACCTACTGGCGCTTATATGTGCAGAGAATGCCACCGCGCGGTGCCCGCCCGACAGATTTGCAAGTGTGAAGCCGTTAGCCCTTGGTAGGCATGTCGTGCTTGGTAGCCATTGATATCGTGTAGCTCTTGCCCTGCTTGAGCTTCTTGTAGTTACCAAACACGTCCCCAAACGCACGTTTAACAAATTGCCTTAAGCCATTGATCGTCACCACCACGATGCGAGCGCCAGGCTGCATGCGCTCGTATGCATCATAAAACGAAATATAGAACATCTCGTTACCAACCTTGGCTGGCAAATTCGACACCACCAGCGTTAAGGGTAGATCTTTTGGCACAGCACTGAATCCATTGCTCAAATACACGTGGGTATTCACCAAACCGTTACGCGCAGCATTAGCTTCGGCGTAATCAACTGCAACATAGTCCTTGTCCACCAGATGAACCTGACCGTCGCAGCATTGTGCAGCGATTGCCAGCCCCAATGGCCCGTAACCACAGCCCATATCGAGTGCTATTTCGTCGTGACTAACCTCTAAGTGATCAAGCAGGAGCAAACTCCCGTCGTCGATTGCACGAGGCGAGAACAACCCCCACGTGGTCTGGAACTGCAACGGCTTGCCAAGCAACTCGGCGCTAAATTTGTGATCTTGTCGCCACTTATCAACATCGGCTGCGGTGGTGGGTTTACTCGACATGATTTGTTCCGACTCTTGGATGTTATTAAGCTGCGCTCCATTTTGAGCCAATAAAGACTCAAAATGGAACGCAGATTAAATAATATGTGAAAGCGATGACGAAAAGCCTGCAATTTCACTCCGTTTTCGCTATCTTCTGCAAGCTGTGAGCAGATCTGCTCGGGAGAATTTAATGCGTTTGATTTTGTTGGGCGGTCCTGGCGCCGGGAAAGGCACTCAGGCTGGATTTTTGACGTCTAAATTCCAGATACCCCAAATTTCGACTGGCGATATGCTAAGAGCCGCAGTCAAGGCTGAAACGCCCCTGGGTCTCGCAGCTAAAGCCGCCATGGAAAGCGGCAATCTGGTCTCGGACGACATCACCATTAGTCTGGTGAAAGAACGCGTCAAAGAAATCGATTGCAACAATGGTTTTTTATTCGACGGTTTTCCTCGCACCATTGCACAAGCTGACGCACTGAAATCGGCAAAAATTGATATTGATGCCGTGATCGTAATTGATGTCGATCATCAGGTGATTATCGACCGAATGGGCGGTCGCCGTGTACACATGGCATCCGGTCGCAGCTATCACATTGAATATAATCCTCCCAAGGTTGATGGCATAGATGATGTATCAGGCGAACCACTTATCCAGCGCGATGATGATAAAGAAGAAACCGTCCGTCATCGTTTAAAAGTGTACGAGGATCAAACTGCACCACTCATTGACTATTATAAAAGCTGGTCAGAAACCGAGGACTCTGCTGCACCCAAGTACATAGAGGTTGATGGTCTTGGTGAAGTCCATGATGTTCGCGACAGAGTGATGGCAAAGCTGGGTTAGTTTGTTAGCGTGACTTTAATACGTTAATTGATACTGTAGTAATTCAGCCACATTTTGAAAGACTCGACATTGTACGACTCGACATTGAATGTCATGTTGATAGTAACTTGCACTGTTAGTTGATTTTGCTTACCGCCAGGCGAATACCCAGCGCTATAAACATAGCTCCAGGACAACGGTACATCCATGTTCGAAGCTTTTTATTTCCATTTAATTTAGATGCTATTTGCGATCCCATTAGTATCAGGGGTGATTGAAGCAATAAGCCAAATACAACCATTAGTGCTCCATGCAACACGAGTTGCAACCCAATCGGACCCGCTCCCTCAACTACAAATTGAGGAAGAAATGCCATAAAAATGATAAGCCAATAGCTGCCATGGCAATATGAAAAAAGGTGGCAGCCATAGATCCGAACAATGCAGCAAGCCCGGCTTTGCGTCCGTTACGAACGGTTTGACCAGGCATAAACGCCATATCAGCACCCGGTGAAAGCTCTAAAATGGCAACGGCTGCAAAAAAGGTGGTCCAGTGCAACAAGGTGTAGTCAAACATTTTCGCACTCCGGGTTCTACTTCAGGGCATGCTTCATGGCTTGTAAAGTGTCTTCAGGCTTTTCAGACATCATCATATGCCCGCAATCGTTCAACAAGCTAAAGTTTGCACCCATAGTTTGCGCAAGCTTTTTTCCCAGCTTGGTTGGTGTCATGCGATCAGCATCGCCTGCTATAACCGTTGCATTCACTTTTCCCGCAAGAGCACTTGCTGCGGCTTCACCCTGTTTGTATTCGTTGCATGCATTTAAATCTGCAAACAGCACACCCGGTTCAGCACGCTCCAATAAAGCTTCCATGGTGTTGTACACATTAATACCGGATATTTTATTGCTACCAATGCGCGAGCCATAACTGTGCCCAAACATATTGATCATATCAATGGCGGCGTGATCATTATCGCGGGCAGCGTTCAGCAGGGCATCACCGACGACCATCGGTACAGCACAACCTAAAAGCAATAGCTTGTCTACTTTTGCTGAATTCTCTGATGCAACCAGAAGCGATGCAGCTTCGAGTACCACAAGCGAACCCATACTGTGACCACAGTAAATTAAGTTGTCGGCTTCCAGCACGGTTGTTTTTATTAAATGCGTAACCAAGTCATTAACCCACTGCGCATTTTGTTGAATAGTGTTGAACGGCTTACCATCACTTGCACCGTGACCAGGTAAATCGAGCGTGACAACATTAAATCCGTGCCGGGCAAAATAGCGAGCCAGCAAAACCCAAACGGTTCTGTCCAGCCCAGCACCGTGTTGCATGACAAGTGTCGGTAAGCCTGCCTGCCATTGCACACCACCGGAGCTAACAAAAATGGATTGGTTGTTAAAGTCGATGTTCATTGGCTTACCTTATGAGCGCGACGCAACGCTGTCGACAAATCAGCTAACAGATCATCAACGTCTTCCAAGCCGACAGACAGTCTGACCAAACCGGGCAGTACACCGGCTTTTTCAAGATCACTGTCATCCATACGCGAATGCGTGGTACTGGCCGGGTGAATAACCAGTGACTTCGCATCACCAACATTAGCCAGATGCGAAAATAATTGCAGTCCTTCGATAAACGCACTACCTGCAGCACGACCACCAGCTAGTTCAAACCCAAAAACAGCACCGTAGCCTTTAGGTAAAAGCTCTTTGGCAATATCGTGATCAGGGTGACTGGCTTGCGATGGATGAAACACATTGGCAACCGCTTCATGCTTTGCTAGAAAATCGACAATGGCGCTGGTATTACTGACGTGCCGGTCCATACGCATAGGTAACGTTTCCAAACCTTGCAATAAATGAAACGCATTGTGTGGAGACAGACTGGCACCAAAGTCACGCAGGCCTTCTTTTCTTGCTCGCATAATATAGGCGTAAGGACCAAAGTCTTCAACGAAGTTCATGCCATGAAAACCTGCATAGGGTTCGGCCAGTTCGGGGAAGCGACCTGACTTTTCCCAACGAAAGCGGCCACTGTCAACTAGCACGCCACCCACAGCAACACCATGACCACCCATAAATTTGGTTAATGAATGCATGACGATATCGGCACCGTGTTTGAAAGGCTGCATCAAATAAGGTGTTGTCAACGTGGCATCAATCATTAAAGGCAAGCCGTTCTCGTGCGCAATGGCAGATACCTTGGGTATATCCACCACTTCGCAACGCGGGTTTGCAATGCTTTCTGCAAACAACAATTTAGTGTTTGGTTGGATGGCCGCCGCAAAAGCTTCTGGGTCACTTGGGTCAACAAACGTGGTTTCTACACCGAATCGCGGCAATGTGTAGGTTAGTAAATTGTGCGTACCCCCATAAAGAGAATGGGATGCAACAATATGATCCCCGGCACCTGCCACAGTCGTTAAGCCAAGATGAATGGCGGCCATTCCGCTGGCGGTACAAACGGCACCAACACCACCTTCGAGGGCTGCCACTCGTTCTTCCAGGACGCCGACAGTCGGATTGGAGATACGCGAATAGACGTGCCCTGCTCGCGCAATATCAAATAACGATGATGCTTTGTCAGCATCATCAAACACAAACGATGTACTTTGATAAATGGGCGTGGCGCGAGCACCAGTTTCGCTATCAGGTCTTTGCCCGGCATGCAAAGCCAGCGTATCAAAACCCAGATTTTTCGGAGCACTCATTTTTTATCCTTGATTTAATGCGGTAAAGCGCGATGATCAGGTTATACCAAACTCGGCTTCGCGTTCGCGCTTAACTACGTCATAGTGTTCTGCCAAGAGGTCAGATTTAGTCACCACCCCCATTAACACGGGATCATCTTTGTCGGCGTCGTCTACTACGGGCAGGTATTCAACTTGTTGCTCAGCCATTCGTTGTAACGCTGTGACAATATTAGTACTGGCACCGGCAGAAAATTCGGCATCAAACGCGGCCGCTGTCGCGGGGTGATCAAGCCCCTCTTCTACGGCGTGAGCCACCACCATCTGCAAAGTGGCACTGCCATGATAAACACCCTCTTCATCTACAATCATGACCAGTCTTTGGCGTTGAGCACCCATTTTTGATTCCAGTTCACCGACTGTGCTCTCTGGTGATGCCGTTGTGTAACGCTGGTTGAGCAGGTGTTCGATACGATGCGTCATCAATAAAGAGATGTCGCGACCAGATGCGATATTGACTGAGCGCTGCGCCAACTGCCAGCGAAAAAACGAACCATGCCCGGTTAAAGACATCGTGGTACTGGCAAATGCGGCGGCCGTCATAATTCCCAGGGTAATGTCGTAATTACGAGTCAGCTCAAACACGATAAGGATGGTTGATATAGGCGCGCCTAACATGGCCGAGGCTACGGCGGCGGTGCCAACAACGGCATAAACACCCTGGTCAGCAGTAGACAATCCGAGCAAAGACACCAACACCCAAAACCCACCACCCAGCAGCGCACCAATATAAAGTGCCGGACTAAACACGCCACCGGCAAAGCCACTACCGATTGCCAGTCCAACACACAGAATTTTAAACACCAGCAACGCCAACAATAAATTAAGCGCAAGTTCACCACGCAAGGCCAGTGCAATGGCTTCAGTTCCAACGCTAAGTATTAATGGTAGCTCGACAGCAATCATGCCAATCACACAACCGGCAATGGCAGGACGAAGCCATTTTGGTAAATTAATGATTGCCCAGCCTTTTTGACACAGTGACACAAGCTGAATGACCAGCCAGGAAACTCCGGCACCCAAAATCCCCAACACTGCAAAGGCCAGCAACTCCCAATAAGATGACAAAGAATATTCCGGAAGATAAAACAATGGCTCACCACCAATGAACACATCCCGCACCACCACAGCAACCATTGCTGCAATCACTATGGGTGCAAAAACACGCAAGGTGTAATAACCCACAATAACTTCAAGTGCAAAAATAACTGCAGCGATTGGCGTTGCAAATGAGACAGTGACCGCAGCAGCTGCACCACAACCCAGCATAGCCAATGATTGGCGGCGGTCGAGCCCCAGTTTTTCTGCAATCCATGCACTTAAAGATGCGCCAATGTGTACTGCCGGACCTTCTCTGCCTAATGGCGCGCCGACACCAATGGACAAAGCCGCAGCAATGGCCGCACCGATTCCAGAGCGGGCTGACATACGCGCACTGTTTAACGCGCACGCTTCCATTACATCGGCAATACCGTGGTAACGCTTACCCGGCAACCACTCCATTAACAAGCCGACTAACAAGCCCCCAACGGTCGGCACCAATATCACACGCCACGCCGGCAGAGCTTGCGCAATGCTGGAAAAGCGAACCTCTGATGCCTCACCAAAGCCGATCAACTGCACCAGTAGTATGAGATGGATTAATCCGAGAGTCGCAAGTCCGACCACGCCACCAATAACCGCGGCAAAGATAAAAAACAGGACCCGATTACCCAGCGGTGATTGCAAATACACACGCAGGTTCACTAACGATGCCCCATGCTGTGTTGGGCAAAGCGATCTTTCAATGCAGGAATTCGGTCTAAGCCAAGCAGGCCCAAAGCGCGCATATGTGCAATGGGCGCCGCAGATCCACGAAAGGTCCGCGCTAACGCGTCGGTCATTCTCACCACAGCTTTGTGATCATCCATACGAGATTGGGCGAATGCATTTAAGGTATTCACCTCACCCGGATCGCTTTGGGTGTCCTTTAATATATCCAGCAAACAAACAACATCACGCATCGCCAGGTTATAGCCCTGCCCGGCTACCGGGTGCAAAAGGCGCATAGCATTACCCATCAATAACAGCCTTGGGCCCACTTGTTGGGCGGCTTCTATTCGAAGCAGCGGCGTGAAAAATCGCTGACCCACTGATAAAAATCGCCCAAGTCTAAACCCGAACACCTCTTGGAGTTCATTTAAAAATTCCGTATCGTTCATCGAAGCAAGCGCTTCACGTTGATCGGGGTTGATGCAGTAAACAAAACTGGCATGATCATTGGGTCGGGGCAATAACGCCAACGGACCAGTCGGGGTGAAACGCTCATAGGCAACTTGCTGATGAGCCTGGCTCAGCTTAACCACACCCAGTACACCCACTTGGTCGTAGTCTGTGTGCTTAGTGGCGATACCGGCAGCATCGCGCAACGATGAACTCACCCCATCAACCGCAATGACTAAACGGCATCGCAATTGATGTGTTTGGTTGTCGCGGTGATAATGTACGCTTGCTGCATCCTGTTCGTACTGCACTTGATTAACAGTAGCGCCAGTTAGCTGGATAATAGAACTGCTTTGTAAGCCTGAGTCAAAAGATGTCAGAAACGCCGCGTTATCTACTACCTGACCCAAGGCTGCAAATGAATAGGATTCACTGTCTATAACGGTGCTGCCAAAATAGCCTTTATGGCTTACATGCACTTGACGAATGGCGCTGGCATCGACCGATGCTTTGTGCCACAGCTGATGATTATCCAAAGCGTTAACAGTGGACGCCGACAGCGCGGTAAAACCTTTACTGCGCACATCGGCTTTCGTGTCTGTGGTGACGCGCGTACTTTTTGCAACTTGCTTTGTATTGTGCTGCTCTAACAATGCGACAGACCAACCCAGGCGCGCAAGCATGATGGCCAAGGGTGTTCCAACCAGGCCACCACCGACTACTGCTATATCAACCTCGGATGCCTTGGTCACGCTGGATTCATCAAGCTCTCTATTTTTTCAACTGACTTGGGAACAGCTGAAGAAATAACATCGCGACCATCTTTTGTGACAACAACATCGTCTTCTATGCGAATACCAATATTGCGATATTTTTTTGGTATTTTGCGAGAGTTATTTAAATACAAACCTGGCTCAATGGTTAACACCATGCCCGGTTCCAGTAAACGAAAATTACCATCGATTTTGTATTCGCCTACATCATGCACGTCATGTCCAAGCCAGTGACCAGTGGTATGCATGTAGTAAGGCTTATACGCCTGATCTTTTAACAAGCTGGATAAAGAACCCTTCAATATGCCGATATCGCGTAAGCCCTGCGTGAGCACTTTAACGGCAGCATCGTGCGGATCATTCCAATGGTTACCTGGCTTGACAGCGTCAATGGCCGCAAGCTGAGCCGCTAATACAATTTCATAAACTGTTTTTTGGTCTTTACTGAACTGACCGTTTACCGGAAAAGTGCGGGTAATGTCACCGGCATAGCCCTCGTATTCGGCACCTGAGTCAATTAAAACCAGTGAACCATCTTCAAGCTCATCCGTGTTTTCGGTGTAGTGCAATATGCACCCGTTCTCTCCGCCGCCGACAATAGGGGGAAACGCGTGACGGGCATTATTGCTGCGATAACTGTGAATAAGGGACGCCTCAAGTTCATATTCGTGCATCCCCGGTTGACATACTTGCATGGTGCGCTTGTGTGCATCGGCACTTATTTTGGCGGCCTTTTTTAACAAGCCAAGCTCATAACGACTTTTCTGTACCCGCATTTCATGCAGGTGATAGTCAAGCGAGATAAACGCATCCGGGTCGCTACCACTACGCCGACTTGAACGGGCACGCTTTAACCAACCTAATAGTTGCGCATCGAACTGTTGGTCTTTACCCAGAGTGTGGTAGACGTATTGCCTGCCTTCGAGTAAGCCTGGCAGAATTTCATCAATGTCTCCTATAGGGAAAGCATCGTCTGCACCCAGGACTGCGGGCGCGCGTTCCACCCCAAGACGTCGACCATGCCAGGTTTCTTTTTGCGGGTCGCGCTCGCGACAGAACATTAAAAACTGACCTGCCTTACGTCCGGGCACCAACACCATCAGACTCTCAGGTTCGTTGAACCCACAAAGATAATTAAAGTTGCTGTCTTGACGATATGGGTATTCGGTATCGCGTGAACGCGTAACCTCGTTGGCAGCAGGGATTAGAGCAATGGAGTTATCACCCATCGCGCGCATGATGGCTCGCCTGCGACGTTTAAGCTCAGCTGCGTGCGCCTTACTGATCGTTGTCATATGTTTTAGTTGTCATACGTTTTGGTGGCCATACCTGTGTTTAGTGAACCTGATTGTCACTTACCGCAACCGGCTGTAGCTCTTCGATAATAAGCAACACCCCGACGCGAACATATTCACTGAGCTCACTCAGTGTTTCCTCATCAACTTCATTAAGGCTGGTAGTTGCCGTAGAATCGATCTCGTTAAAGTCTTTAATGATTTCAGCTGTGTCTTCCGGGAGTTTTGTGTTGCCACGCCCCGCCGTGGCCAAACCCAGGCCGTAGCAAAAACCTGCACAAAAATCACCCAATGCTCTGAGGCGTTCAGCCAGGCCAATGTGGTCTTCGGGGAGCAAGGGGTGAAACCCGAGATCGCTGTCGTTCAGCGATTCGAGTACTTCTGAGAACCATGCATCGAGAGCTTTGATTTCATCAACCCGACTGGCTAAAGTGCCAGGCTCGAGTTCAGCGGCATCGAGTAATTCTGCCAGCCAGAGCTTTTTCGCTGTGGACGAGGGCTGCGCGCACAGCAAGCCGCATAAAAGCCCATGTGTCTCCGAAGCCCCGATCGGCACCGCTAATCGGCCCAATAAAGCCGAAAAATCGTCAAATTGTGTGTTTCGTGACACGTGGGTACTTGCCTGTTAGGGACTGGTCAAGTATACAATGCACTCTATCTCAACGCAGGCTGGAAAATGAGTAGAAGTACCCTTGATAAACAGTTCGCACTGATGCAATCCCGAGTGCAGGATGTCGCGACGCTATGTGAACGACTGCGTCAGGAAAACAAGGCCTTATTGGAGCAGCAAAACGATTTGGTCGAAGAACGATCAAAACTAATCGAGAAAAACGAGATGGCACGCGCCAAGGTCGAACAAATGATCAGCCGCCTGAAATCGATGGAAGCCAGTCAATGAACAAACCCACACCCGATAACGCATCAGAAACCAAAGCGGTTAAGCTGCGCATATTGGACAAGGAAGTTCAGATCGCCTGCAAAGCCGGCGAAGAAAACGACTTGGCAAAAGCCGCTGCACACGTTGATAAATCCATGCGCGAGCTACGCGTAAAAAACGCATCATCTAACATTGAAAAAATCGCGATTGTAACGGCGATTAACACAGCCAATGCGTTACTACAATCACGCTCGATTCAAGTTAACGATTCTTCATCAAGAGACAGCGCACTCAGTGACAAAGCGGCTAACATCAATTCAAAACTTGAAGCGCTCCTTAAAGACGCTGATACCTAGACGCTGATACCCAGACGCTGACACCTGACTTTGATACAGCGTTAATTTCAACGCTAACAATCATCAACAGATTCGTGGTGATCGTGCTACTCTTCAGACGTACCTTCTGCGGTGCTTGTTATCTGGCTGGGTATATCCCTTGAGCCTAATTTCACACCCCGGGAACTTTCGGTCACTGTTGTTGTGCACGTCCGCTACGGCGGAAAGCCTGATACGGTTCCGATCGTCCCCACCTGAACCGATTGGTTCAAGGTAGCACACCAGAAACGGCACTCGTGGTTGGTACACTACTTTCGATAAACCATTGATGTTGAATTTTACTGTTTCATTACTGAGCGTATTGCAACGCTTTCATTATGTCCGACACTCCAAAAAACAACATTCGTCAGCACGCGTGTGATCAGAAAAATCGCAAAGAGGGTATCAAGCATAGATTCATCAAAACAAACCCAGGCGAAAAGCTGGCGCGATGATATTCGTGCAACGGTAAGACAACAACGAAGCGCGCTGAGCGATCAGCTTTTAAAGCAAGCAGCTCACCTGCTGTTACAGAACTGTTTGCCTTATCTAAAAGGTGCCAGAAGTGTTGCAGGCTACCAGTCAATGCAAGGGGAAATGAACCTCGACCCAATATTTGAGTATTGTCATCAGCAAAACATCCTCACATTACTTCCTATCATGCGCGGCCAATCGACGCCTGTGCAAACCCTGATGTTTGCACCGTTCGATGCAACAAGCACGTTTACGACCAGGCAATATGGCATCAAAGAACCTGACACACCTCAGAGCGAATGGTTATCACCCGATCAGCTCGACTTGGTTCTGGTGCCGTTGGTTGCATTTGACAATACGTGCAACCGTATAGGCATGGGTGGCGGGTTTTACGACCGCAGCTTTGAATTCAGAAAAAACAATAAAGCGCCACCAACTTTGATGGGCGTTGCACATGCGCTGCAACAAGTTGATGATGTATACACGCAGTCCTGGGACGTCGCACTTGATGGCATCATCACTGACGATAACGTTATAACCACATGATCACTACTTCAGTGACAGCTCAGCGATCCAAATTCAGGTTAACGATTCAACTCACACTACACATCAGCTTCACGTTGAAAATTCAAGATTAAAGATCCAACTTCACGTTCTGGCCCAGATCGGGACCTTCATCACCCAGATAGGCTTTTGCCACTTCATAAGCAATAGCCAAGCTGCCTTTGTCGTTATCCCAATACTCAGCCTGTGATGCTATAACGGTTATTACTGCTACGCTATCTCGACCATCAGGAAAAAAGGCTTCACAATAAGGGCCCCACAGTTTGTCGATCAATTTCCGGTCTTCCGAAATCTGTCCGTGGCCGGACACCGAGGCGAACTGCATCTTGTCAGTATCAGCGAATGTAAGACATAATTTTTGATGTTTAAGCAGTTCCTCCACCTTGGCGCTGTCATCGTCAGTCACAAACTGAATGCTGTGTGACTCCTCGTCAACAAATGGGGCAAGCGGGCGGGCGCGCAGCACTGAATCGTCGGTGGTGACCAGCATACAGGCTCGCATGCCGCCAATAATTTTCCAGAAGTCCTTGTGGTCCTGAGTCATACTTTTACCCTTGGCAATAAGTTATATAATGATACGCTCTGACTGCAAAAGCAGATTAACGCTCGACTACTTCTCTGGTACGCTGCAAGCCATATTTAAAAATAAGATTTCGGTTATAACGCCGTATTCTTTTTAACGTAAAAACACGCTACTGAAATTGTAAATATTACAAGCAAATCCACAGCTTTTTAGTTTGCAAGTCGCGCACTATACGTATCAGTATAAACGCATGGAAATAGTATTTGTCCATACGAATACGGTTGGATACTATCGGGTAGCAGACTGACAATGGATATTGAACAACACCTTTCGCTTCGCTCGCGATCACTCAATAGCAGTGATATAGAACGAGTTGCTTCAGATTATGTGTTGTGCTGGCTTCAACAATCATTGAGGGCTGAGAATAATCCTGTTATCGATGCGGCGTTGGCCTTCGCGGACTCGATTAACCAGCCGGTTGTGGTGCTGCACAGTCTTGGCCAACACTATCCTCACGCATCTGATCGATTCCATCGTTTTATCCTTGAGGCATCTCGCTCGCTGGAATCTGGCCTGGCTGGCAGAGGAATACGTTTCGTCAGACACATTCAAACCATAGACTCCGATAGTAAGGGCCTGGTGTACCGTTTAGCGGCCAAGGCATCGATGCTGGTACTTGATGATCAATCTGCGTTCGTTGGTCGCTGGCAGGCACAAACCGTTGCTGCCAAACTGGACAAGCTCGTTGTTGCTGTTGACGCTGCGCGCTTAGTGCCAGAAAACGCGTTAGCTGGTCGATACATGTCTACTCGAGCATTTCGTGCACGGCACTCTGTGTTGAGAGACGAGTGGTTCAATGAACCGACTGACCTTCCGACGGTGCGCCCTGTTTATTCTGGTGAATTGCCAATTGAGAATTCAGACTTGGGTAAGGCCGGTACTGGCAGCATTGATCTGTGGATGAAGCAATGCGCAATTGATCACGCAGTCACCGCTGTAGACCTGTTTCCGGGCGACCGAGAATCGGCATTGGAACGTCTGGTTTGGGCCGCGATGGAGCAGATTCCGGAATACAGTGCTCGGCGTAATAATCCATCTTTTCCAACCACAAGCTATCTTTCGCCTTATCTGCATTTTGGGGTGCTGAGTCCTTGTGAAGTTGTTAGTGCAATTGATGATTCGGACACTGATGCTCGAAATCGCTGGCGGTTTTTCGATGAGCTACTCACCTGGCGTGAGTACTTCCACCATTGCGCTTCACATCAGGAAGTGCCATCGAGCTTCAACAATATCTCATCAGCTGCACGTAAAAGCCTCCTTGATCATGCTTGCGACGAGAGAGAAGAATTGTTCACGCTAGAACAGCTTGTCCACGGCGAAACCAGTGACGAGTTGTGGAACGTTGCGCAGCGCCAATTCTTGCTGGATGGCTGGATGCATAACAATCTTAGAATGTACTGGGGTAAACGTATCATTGGATGGACTGCAACACCGCAATTGGCCTGGGATACAGCTTGTTATTTAAACGACCGATTTAGTTTGGACGGACGTGACCCTGCAACTTATGGAAATATGCTCTGGTGTTTTGGAAGCGGGCGACCTTCGAAGGACTCTCCAGTTTACGGCATCGTGCCACGAAAAAGTGATTCGGCTCTCAGACGCCGACCAGGTGTGCTCCCGTGGATTAAAGAGCAGTTGCAGCGACCGTGCCCTAGGGTTGGCACGCCGGATGAGCCTTTTGTTGTGCCCCAACCGCATGCCTCAGGACCAAAAGCCACTTATCTGCAACTGCCAGAGTCTGACTAAATTGTACAACCGGCAATCAGCGACGATCACGTAAAGTTAGGCCCTTGTTCAAGGCGAATCGCACCCCGGACACCGCGCTCCACTAAATTACCGCCTTGTGTAACTTGCACAATACCCTCACGCTGGTAAGCCCACGCTACATCCCTTACTGTCGCCATAAGATTCCTCCAATCGTCATTACCGATTACACGAGCAACTTCTGAAGGACACAAGCTAGACTGTGGTCGGGATGCCAACAAGCACATTAGCGTCATGCGAGCACGGTACGCAAGCTCTTCACCGCTTAATGGTAACCACCACTTCGGACCTCTCTCTCCCAGAGCAACTTTCGCTTGTTGAACACGAGTTTTAGCCTTTTTAAGCGCTGCAACATCCTCACTCTTGAGTGCAGAGGCAACTGACCGCCTGGCTGACATCAATTCATTAACCAACTGCTGGTATAAGCTTTTCGGGATCGATGGGTCGCTGCTTCGCCATCGGCGACCATCAATCAGTTTATACCCGATAGCTGACCCACTAAGTGGCTTTGAATCAGTCATGACCTCGCCATTGTCTATTGAAAGGGCGCCTATGAATCCCAAAAAAGCTTAGCTGCCAGTCTGACGATATTGATCGCTAACATCTTCGAAATCAGCATCCAATATGGCGTCATTTGACGCCGCCTTGTCATCCTTGGCTTCGTTCTGATAAACCGGAGCATCATTCAACTTCTGTAGCTGCTCTGCCAAGACCTGAGTCATGGATTCAAGCTTCTCTGAATCATCTTCCTTCATAGCTGACGCCAAGTCGGTGATGGCTTGCTGAGTAGCATCTTTCATAGAAGCATCGATCGAATCAGCTCGGGCATCGAGTGATTTGTTTACTTCGTGAATCAAGTGATCTGCACGGTTACGGGCTTCGACCAACACTCGGTACCGTATATCCTCGCTAGCGTACGCTTCGGCTTCACTTACCATTCGCTGTACATCAGATTCCGCGAGCCCGGATGAGGCCTTTATCACTATCGACTGTTCCTTACCTGTGTTTTTGTCTTTCGCTGACACATCGAGGATGCCGTTAGCATCAATATCGAAGACCACTTCAATTTGCGGTTGCCCACGCGGTGCGGCGGGAATGTCCTCGAGATTAAATTGCCCCAGCGACTTATTGTCAGCCGCCTTCTCTCGCTCACCTTGTAAGACATGCACCGTGACTGCGGACTGATTGTCGTCGGCAGTTGAGAATACCTGGGCAGCTTTCGTAGGAATGGTCGTATTTTTCTCAATCAGCTTGGTTGTAACTCCGCCAAGGGTTTCAATTCCTAAGGACAACGGAGTAACATCCAACAGCAATATATCACTAACATCTCCCGACAACACCGCCCCCTGTATCGCAGCACCCATCGCAACCGCCTCATCGGGATTGACATCCTTGCGAGGCTCGCGTCCGAAGATAGCGCTTACCTTTTTTTGCACCAATGGCATGCGTGTTTGTCCGCCAACCAGTACAACATCCGAGATATCTTTTATTGTTAAACCGGCATCTGTCAAAGCCTGCTCACATGGTGCCACCGTGCATTCGACTAAATTCTCGACAAGTGACTCGAGTTTGGCTCTGGTCAATTTGATTGCCAAGTGTTTAGGTCCACTGGCATCGGCGGTAATAAACGGTAAATTGACTTCCGTTTGTTGCGTTGAGCTGAGTTCAATCTTAGCTTTCTCCGCCGCCTCCTTCAGTCGCTGTAAGGCAAGCGGGTCACTTTTTAGATCCATTCCGGATTCTTTTTTAAACTCCTCGACCAGAAATTCGATGACACTTAGATCAAAGTCTTCACCACCGAGAAACGTATTACCGTTGGTTGCCAATACCTCAAACTGCTGTTCACCATCGACATCGGCGATTTCAATGATTGAAATATCGAAGGTGCCGCCGCCGAGGTCATAAACCGCGACCTTCTGATCACTACCCTGCTTGTCCAATCCAAAAGCGAGTGCAGCAGCAGTTGGCTCGTTAATGATGCGCTTGACGTCTAGACCGGCGATGCGTCCTGCATCCTTGGTGGCTTGACGCTGTGAATCATTAAAATAGGCTGGTACAGTCACAACTGCTTCAGTTACCTTGGCGCCAATATGCTCTTCCGCAGTTTGTTTCATTTTGGTTAGTATTCGGGCAGAGATTTCAGGAGGAGCCATAGACGCACCAATGGCTTCGACCCAGGCATCTCCGTTGTCTGCCTTTACTATTTTGTAGGGCGCGATGTCTTTGTCGCGCTGCACAACCTCGTCGTCATAACGGCGTCCTATCAGACGTTTAATCGAATACAGCGTGTTGTGCGGATTGGTAACAGCTTGTCGCTTGGCCGCTTGTCCAACCAAGACCTCTCCGTCTTCACTAAAAGCGACAACAGACGGCGTTGTTCTAGCGCCTTCACTATTTTCAATAACACGAGCGCTTTTGCCATCCATAACCGCACAACAAGAATTTGTGGTCCCTAAATCAATACCAATGATCTTACTCATGAAAACTTCTCCTTATCAGTTGTGGTTTAATCCACGATCGATCCAAAAATCGAAACACAATGTTGGTTAGATAAGGCGTCTAGTCCCAAATTCAAGTTGTTTCACTAACACATATTTAGTTCAGCCGTTTGCAATGCTAGCGTGGACAGCATTGCCAACCCGTCTTGTGCGCTGCTGATGATCGTAGAATCCGCAATAGTTAACACGTCGTATGCAGTAGTACGTTGACCTGTATTCAACCGTTTAGTTGACTCTGCAAAAATGGCAGTCGCACCGAATTAAACGATGCGACTGCCCACGTTAGGTGAACATGTCGTTGCTCCTATGCAGCGATGATGCTGCGCTGGCGCGGAAACTCGATATCACACTGATCGACGCCCAGACGTGGAACGATCAATTCGCGTAGTTTGGCGATGGCAGCGCTTTCGAGCTGACGGATTCGCTCTGCGCTCACCCCATATCGCTCACCCAAGGCCTGCAGCGTCTCCTTTTCTGAGTCTTCAGCCAACCAGCGACCCTCAATAATGTCGCGACTGCGTGAGTCAAGCGCGGCTATCGCCTCTTGCAATTCATTCGAGGCACATTCAAGAAAGTTAAACCCGGTTACCCAGTCTTCTGGCGACACTTCTGCACCTTCAACAAACTGCTCTGGTGCCCACGCTTCATCGGACGATGTTGCCGCAGGTGTATTGAAGGATTGGTCGGATAAATAGAGCTGGGACTCCATATCAATAACGTCATTCGTATCCACTCCTAAAGAGTCAGCTATTTCCTCGGCCTGAGAGTGATTCAGCCAGTCCAATTGCTGCTTAGTACTGCGCAGCTTATAGAAAAGTTTTCGTTTGGCCTTAGTGGTCGCCGCCTTGACCATCCGCCAGTTTTTGAGCACGTAGTCGTGTATCTGCGCGCGTACCCAGTAGCCCGCATAGGCCACCAGTCGTACACCTCGCTCAGGGTCAAACCGGCGTACCGCTTTCATCAGACCAAGGTTACCCTCCTGAATTAAATCTTCTTGTGGTAACCCGTAACCCTTATACCCACGCGCGATGTACACAACGTAGCGTAAATGGGAGGTGATCAAAGTGAAGGCAGCTTCCAGGTCGTTTCCGCGAACCAACCGATTCGCGAGCGAACGCTCCTCATCTTCTTCGAGTCGCGGATACGCCTCGACAAGCTGTGTGTACTGCTGATAGTTATTTTGTAGCGCTGGAAGCGCAGTTATTCCGGTCATATTCATCGTCAGTTACCCCGCCAATGTCGTTAAAAAATATACCTCTGTGTTTTCTGGAAGTGCACGATGCACCCCTTGCAAAATTCTTTATACGGGTTTTACAGGAAATTTCAAGAGTCTGAGTTCACATATTTACCCTGATATTTTATACAGTTACTATTTTCATTGCGTGGACCGTACTGCCACGCAGCTCGGTCTGTTAGCAGGAACAGGCTCGAGTATAAACTTGTCAGGTCCACTAAAAAAATGTCGTGGGGCTTGAAAAAGCGGTGAAGCATCCTATTCCATGCCTAGCAAGTCATTGCTTGCTTTGTTAGTGACAACTTTTTTGGAGGTAAACGTTATGCAAATGGTTAAACACAATCCGTGGGGAATGGGCAATCTTCAAAGCGAAATTAACCGTCTATTCAATGGCATTACAGATGCAGAGAGTAGTGGCGCAACTTCCGGTTGGGTGCCTACAGTCGACATTCAAGAATTTGACTCCCGCTTCCAGCTCTTTGTAGATCTGCCTGGTGTTAATCCTGACGCTGTTGAAATTACGCTAGATAATGGTGTGTTGACCATTTCTGGTAAGCGTGGTTTGCCAGCGACACCCGAGGATGAACAGATGATCAATCGCCGTGCTGAGCGCGGGCATGGGCAATTCCACCGCCGCTTCATACTACCTGACACAGTCGATGCTGAAAATGTCGAAGCGGGAAATCAGCACGGTGTGCTGTCGATCACGATTCCCAAGCAGGCCAAAGCACAACCGCGGCGCATAAAAGTCGCTGCCTGACCGGTAACGTAGTTCGTCATTCGGAGTGGACCCCACTCCCACCTTTTGGGGGGACCTTTCTTTGGTCCCCTCATCTCTATTATTATCGTCACACGCGGTCGCCGGACGCACTGGTCATCGCATGCTCGACGATTCCAGAGCGAATGCCGACATTGCTACGTATGTCAAACATCGGCACTTGAAAAGCATCATTTTAATCCTACTCCACAGCAACCGGCCAATAAACTTTCAAGTGGGCCGGCAACATTATCAATTCGTTTAGGAGACATAGAAATGAAAAGTATCAAAAGAATATTGTTGTCCTTCATCGCTGCGATAACAATAACTTTAGGGGGCACAGCCGTTGCTCAGGATAAGAAGCTTGTGCCTGAGGGAAATGAAACACTCGTCGAGTCGGCACACGATAATGTTCAGGCAGAGACTGATAAAGTCTTTTCGGATCGCCGAGAAGAGATTCTCAAAGAGGCTGAAAATGCCTTGGCGAAGACTAAGGATGCGTTGACAGCTTTGGAGGAGAAGCGCTCTGATGAAGCACTGGCAGCGCTGGCAGAAGTAACAGGCGAGCTTGAGATCATCGTCGCCCGCGATCCTGAGTTGGCACTCGCGCCGATAGATACGCATGTTATGACATACGATCTGCTGGCCTCAAAAGAGACAATCGAAACGGCCATTGAGCAGGCGAACGATGTGTTTAAGGATGGAGATATTCCCGAGGCACGTAGACTTCTCGATGTGTTACGAAGTGAGGTCGTTATCAGTGTTGACCAATTGCCGCTGGCAACCTATCCAGATGCTATCACCGCCATAGCACCGCTAATCGATGAAGGCAAGATAGACGAAGCGAAGGAGTCGTTGCAGACTGCGCTTAATACTATAGTGGTTTCTGAACACGTTGTTCCGTTACCAGTCTTGCGTGCCGAAGCGCTACTTGATCAGGCTGAAGAACTTACTGTGAAGGCAGGTCGTAGCGAAGAAGAAAATGAAGAGCTGGGCACACTGCTTTCAGAGGCACATAACCAGCTGGAGATGGCGGAGTTGCTGGGTTATGGCAGCGAGGATGAATACAAAGATCTTTATGCCCAACTTTTTGAAATCGAATCGAGCACGTCCGATGGTAAATCCGGTACGGGATTCTTCGACGGTATGAAAGAGTCCATGTCGGGTTTATGGGACTCGATATCCAGCTAACAGCAATTGTCTGACTGGCAGCGCTCACGAAAGTGGGCGCTGTTTTCAAAGACTCTGATTTTCTGTTTGCCCAGATTAAGAAACTCCTTAATCATCAAAATGATCTTATATTCAATACGATAAAATGACTTTATCTTAATAATTTGAAACAAATTTGCTTTAAGCAAACACGCAAAACACAGGAGACAACTGATGAACACTGAACAAGTACAAAGATCTGACGTTACTCAATTAGATGACATTCTGGGTTCAGTCGATCCAAGTCGACTGGATGTCGCAGATGGACTATCCAAACTGTTAGCCAGTTCTTATGCGTTGTATCTGAAAACGCAGAACTACCACTGGAACGTCAGGGGGCCTATGTTCATGACACTTCATAAGTTGTTTGAGGCTCAGTACACTGAACTCGCGGACTCTATTGACATAATTGCAGAGCGGATTCGGGCGCTTGGCTTCGTCGCTCCAGGCTCGTTGACGTCGTTTGCGGCGTTATCCGATGTTAAGGATGAGTCAGGCTCCCCGTCTGCCAACGAAATGTTAGAGCAACTCGCGAGAGATAATGCCGTGGTGGTTCTTACCGCCAAATTACTTTACTCACTAACAGCGGATACTGACGATGAAGTCACAGCAGACTTGATAACTCAAAGGATTGCTGTACATGAGAGAAACATCTGGATGCTGAATTCGTTGATCGATTACTAGTTGTATTAAGTAGGAAATAATACATGAATATATTCCTGTAGCTTTTAATACTTTTAAACCGGACCGTTCTGGCCACAAGGACTTGGCTTGTCCTTCTGACCCACCACTTAATCATTAATAGGAGAACCAAACAATGAATTCCATATCAGTTAAAGGCGCTGGTATTAAATGCAAACAAGCCTTAGCCGTTGCATCTATTATCTGCCTATCGCTATTTGGTGTTTTTAGTACTGCCCAGGCTGAAGACGTTGGATTACCCAATTTCGAAGCTTTGGTAGAGGAACAGGGAAAAGCGGTTGTAAAAATCACTGTGTCTGGGAAGTCACAGGCCCCTGCTCAACCCCAACTTGAACAAATGCCACCTCAGTTCAAGCGATTTTTTGAGGGTTTTCCAGAACAACGCCCACAGCTGCAATCAGGTTTTGGGTCGGGTTTCATTATTTCCACTGATGGATACATTGTTACCAATGCGCATGTCGTCGACGATAGCGAGAAAATCACAGTTCAATTGACTGACCGACGCGAGTACGAAGCCGAATTAGTCGGCAGCGACGAACGAAGCGATATAGCCCTTTTAAAGATCGATGCAAATGAGCTACCGGTTGTCACCCTGGGTGATTCGAGCACTATTGACATAGGACAATGGGTCTTGGCGATAGGTTCTCCGTTTGGCTTTGAATACACAGCTACTCAGGGAATCGTGTCAGCGGTATCAAGAAGTTTGCCTGACGAAAGCTATGTACCGTTCATCCAAACAGATGCTGCCGTTAATCCAGGTAATTCGGGTGGCCCACTGTTTGATTTGCAAGGCAATGTTGTCGGCGTTAATTCGCAAATCTATTCGCGTTCAGGCGGCTACATGGGGTTATCATTTGCCATACCTATAAACGTGGTCAAATCAGTCGTAGATCAACTGCAGAACAATGGTTATGTCAGTCGCGGATGGTTAGGCGTTGCAATACAAAGCATAAACAAGCCACTAGCCGAATCGTTCGGGCTAGACCGGCCAGTCGGTGCTCTTGTTTCTCAGGTGACCGATGATAGCCCGGCAGAACTCGCAGGAGTGAAAAGCGGAGATATTATACTGTCGTTCAACGGTAATAAGATTAACCGATCATCCGATCTACCTCCGTTGGTTGGCCTGGTTGGCGCAGGCAAGGAAGTCGATGTCGACATACTGCGTCAAAACAAGCAAATCACCCTGGAAATTACGATCGGTGAATTGGAAGACGAGGTAGCGCTCAATTCAAAAGCCAGCATTGATCGGTTAAATGATGCCACGTCTACTTTAGGAATAGCAGCTACCGATCTAAGCACTAAGAAAATGGAACAATTTGGTGGAAAAGGCATTGCTGTGAGCGCCGTGAATCCGGATAGCCCCGCTGCGCAAGCTGGTATTCGTGAAGGTGATGTTCTGCTTTCATTCAACCAAGTAGAGGTCAAATCAGTAAAACAATTAAGAGATTTAGTGAAAAAAGCGCCTAGGAATGAACCTATTGCGGTGCTGTTACAACGAGCCGACCAGTCGCTTTTTACTGCATTGAATCTGCAGTAAGTCGTGTTGGAGATTAAGAGCCAGGTGTCAATCAAATAACTTTGATTCACCTGGCTCCAATATCACACAGCACGAGTCTATACCTGCGATGGCAGCATTCGCTTGCACGACGAATTTCACAAACAGATCAGGAAAGCCAAGTATGCATACGCATAGTAAGTCGTTTTCTTTGTGAGTGTACACATATGTAATATACTCACCGTCGGTGCAAGTTGGGGCAGTTAGGATAGTGAGACCTTGACAGGAAAATGAAAACGACATTAATTAATATTTAAACAAAACTGCGTATCTTCATCAGCAACTGGAGCTTGGTCGAAGTCAGCATCATCCGGAATTCTGCCGAATGCGATCTTTGCACCGACATAACCACCTGGCATCTCCTCGCGTGGCCCTAAGCTGATGGCTTGGGGCCCGAAATTTGCGCGAAGGCTATCCATGACATCGCTGAGTTGTTCCCATTTAAGACGCTCTTGCTCAGGTGTCCTGCTGCCTGCTTCTGTGGTGTGTGTATCGAACAAGTCATGGGTCATAGAAGCGGTATCGACGAGCCCATGAAGCGTTACGTGAACCGATCTTGGTTTGAACGTTAGCGATTCTTCCGAACGAGTCAGGCCTTGCGATAGTGCCTGTAAAAAGGTGTGATCATCCCGTGCCGGAGCGAAAGGTAGCTCCTCTTTCCACCGTAATTTGTTGTTGTTTTTGCGTGTTGACTTGTTGTGCATTGACAAGTCATGCGTAGACAAGCTTGCACCATCGCCCTTAAAGCTCAGTGACAACTTGGTTGCACGCCACTGGGTTCGTCGTAGTCGCCGCGCGGCGCTCAGACAGAGCTGACGCGCGCACATAGCCACTTTTTCTTTACTGCGCCAATCCCCGGGCAGTATCCGACTATGCCCGAACATGCGTTTTTGAGTCTCTGGCCTTTCGACAGTCTTGCCATGTAGCTCATTCCAAAATCGCTCACCTTCGATGTTATGCCATATAGTTCGGCACTGGGTAGGCCCTAGCCGCCAGAGCTCTTCGAATGTGTGGATATTTGCCAAATTCAGCCGACGCTCTATTCCATCGGAAATACCAGGCAATTTACGCAGAGGCAGGTCAGCCAGCGCTTCGGGCAAATCCTCGTCACAGAGCACGCACAAACCGTCTGGCTTATATCTTTCCGCCGCAATCTTTGCCAATAATTCAGTAGAGGCCATGCCGATGGAACAGGTTAGTACCTCACTGAACTGCTGGCTTAGTGCCCTTTTTATCCGTTCACCCAAGGCAGCGCCGTCAGCTGCCTGAGCCGGCAGGAGATGACACACAAGCTCATCTATTGAGCGAACATCTTCGATGGGTAAACACGCTTCGACAGTCTGTAAAATTCGATGATGCAGGCGAACATAAACGTCATGCCTGGCTACAACAAAGAGCATATCCGGAATCGTTGATCTAGCCTCCTTAACAGAAGCACCACTTCGTAATCCACGAGCCTTCGCCTGACCGCTAATCGCGATGCAGCTGGTATGAGGTGAGTCCAGAGGGACTACACCCACTGCCCGATTACGTAGTGCTGGATTAAAGTGCTGCTCTGCTGTTGCAAAGAAGCTATCAAAATCGAGATAAAGCTTTGATATATTCCTCAATTAACAAATTCCAACAAAACGCTGTGTACACCAACAACAAAACAACCAGATCATATCGCCAGCTGTACAGAAGAACTCAGGATTGTTATTCAATAAGTATTAACTTAGCCCAGGCGCCGACTCCACAGGCAAACCCTGTGACGAATGTTCCCCACGCCCAATCGACCAGACTCATTTTAAGAGGCCATCCTTCAATGGTCGAGAGGTTGGTCATGTCATAAGTTCCATAAGCCAGGAAACCGACTAGCGCACCCATCGCAGCAGCTTCAGCCAAACCCACTGTGACGTCCCCGGGTCGAATCGCAATGACCACCAAGCCGACCGCATACATTAAATAAAAGATGCCTGCAGGAAGAACCCGAATCGGTTTCGCCATAAGATCACCTAACTGGGATGCGTAAAATGATTTAGCGATTAGACCTAGCCAAAGCCCGTCTAAAATCAGAAAAGCACCTATGGTCGATAGATAAATAATTGCCCATATTTTTATGCTTACACCCATTGTTGATCTCTACTCAATTAATTTACCTGAATTACCCGTATCCGATGTTCCACGAGACGTGTACATCAACTTACAGCTCTGTGACCTGTTGTCAGTGCTCTCAATGCATCTAAAGTGACCATGCCGGAGCTTGCAATGTCACGCCCGGTAATCAGCCGCGCAGGAGCGTTTTCGTCGCCCAAGTGGTTCACGCTACTCAACACGCCCGGACCAGTCTTTGTATTACTATTTCCGTTAGGCGTTAATATACATGGGATGCCAGCTGCAACAGCTGCTTCCGCGCTTACTGCAGTATCCTCTATAGCAACCGCTAAAGAAGGCTCGCATGAAAGTTCTTTGAGGCATACCTCATATGCACCAGGGTCAGGTTTTGTTTTACTTACTTTGGCTTTATGCACAACTGAGTTAAATCGTTGTAGCATGAATTCTTCACCGGCTGCATTTGCAATTGCCTGTACGTTATCAAGAGATGTGCTGGTCACAAAACCCAGCTGAACATCGTTATCGTATGCCTCGCGAACCAAACGCGCCACGCCCGGTCGTATTGAGGCTTTACCCTCCTCCAGGTCTTTATTAAACAGCTTGGTTTTGTTGCTGTGCAGCTGTTGAATTTCATCGTCGGATAGCTTGTGATTAACCTGCTCAGAATATTGCTTGATTCTGTTCTGACCCCCTATGGCCGTCTCCAGCATACTTCTGTAACTGAGCCTGTCCCACTCCCAATCCAGACCATGATCTCGAAAAGCTTGATTAAACGCATGGCGTTGTAGCTCTGACGTGTCACAAACTACCCCAATAGAACCGAATAGTAATGCTTGCATTGCTTCCTACCTAATTGAAATGACACCTCAGTATCACATAGCAATTTCGAAAATCCACAACACCTTAAAACTTTTACGCGATTCTGTAATTTTTTCAACTTTTTCGCAGCTTGTCCAATCGACCGTTAAGTATTGTGCTCACCAGTAGCCATTTATAACAGAAGGGACGCTGTAAAAATTACATACTTATTCTAGTTAGTACAGGCACTGTGTATACTTTTCCGTTCTTATAAAACTAACGTGGGCATAGTACCCGAAAATTTTCCAAGTCTGATTTGCGTTACAGGGGCAATTGGTTACAGAGGTAGGTGGTTACCGGGGCAGTTTGTGTTAAAAGCAAATTAATGCTTGACTAAAGTTTCTACCACATCATTAGCAATATCATTGTTTTAATGATGTTCGAGAGACCCTTTGTCGATATATGACGACAATGAAAGTTCACGGGTACTAGTTGATGCTATTGAAAATTAATATTGACAACTGTACAGATAACAGATACCTCGATGTATGTCTTAATTTCGTCGGTCAATCGCGAGACCATGATGCATTTGTAGAGGTGTACAATTTTTACGCCGGTAGAGTTAAATCATATCTTGCTCAAAAAGGACTGACAGACGGTGTAGCTGAGGAACTGATGAGCGAGATTATGCTCAGGGTATTAAGAGAATCTGACAGATTTAATCCGAATACCGAGACAGCAAGCGGCTACATTTTTCATATTGCCCGTGATCACTGGCTGACATTTAATCGAGGTTATCAACGAATTGAGTTTGAACAAGATGATCCCATGCTGAAACCCAGTTCAACTTAGATCTATAGATCGTCTCGATAATTTAGACGATAAAACAGCGCCAGCTACATTTACTCGACACAGTTTTGACAAACTGCTTCTGCAAACTATCACCGCAGTCATTCAATCGTTAACGAACGTTCCTAATTCATCGGCCATGGTCGCTCCACGTTGACCCATAGACTCATTCGGGCCGATAGTAGTATCGCGGGTCGTCCGATGTTCCATCTCCGCATTTAGCTCACCGCCAATTACCAGCACTATCACCCACCGTTAACCACAACCAAGTGAGAAACCCTGCTACCGCACCCAAGCTTCGGAAGAATAAATAACCGAGGACTGCGTGCGTGTCGAGCATAAGCGTACTCACTGATGGACCAGGTTTAACCCATCAGGTTTCACAACAAACGACCCATAAGCAAAAAGGTCTGCAGGTGCAAATCAGCCAGCACACGTCGTGCAGCTGGCTGATCCATCAACCTTATGTAGTCGCTGATTCTGATGTAATCGAGTCAGCTTTTTTCTGAACCTCGGTTGCAACGTTGTCCGCTGAATCTTCGACCTGCTCTCTTGCTTCGCTCACCTTTGACAACACTTCACCTGCCATAGAGGATCTAACCGAGTCGGCAGATGCCCCAACAAGATCGTCCTCGACTCGCGTTGGAGGAATTAGAGAGCCAACCAGTGCACCGACAGCAATACCAAGCGCACCCGTTACCAATGGCTGCTCCTGAAACCAATTGCCCATCTGCTTACTTCGCGCCTGCATAATTTGACCGGCATCGTACACAGAATGCCTCATGTTCTGTCGACTTTCGATCGCCGACTGTCGCGCAGACTGACCAGCGTTGTATGCGGACTGCTGCATGTCATTTAAAGTTGTCTCTGTTCGTTTTTGCCACTGTTCTGCAGTCTCACCTGCATCCTGTTTCAACAACTGCACTTTCTCCGCTATGGATTCGCGCATCTCTGCCGCTTGATCACTCCACTGGCCCACAGTTTCCTTAACATCATCGATTAAAGATTCATCATCGCCAGTGCTTGATCCTTTCGACACAGGGTAGCTGGGTGATGAGTTATCGAACGATGCAGATGATGTTCTGTAATACCCCTGCTGTTGAGAATCAGTTGGGTGATATCGATCATCGTAGCCATTGACTAACCTGTCTCTGTAATGGCTTGAGTACTGGTTTGACGGTGCAGAACGACCAGACGACTGGGAGGCCATGAGCCACGCCAAGCCAACGCCAGTTAACACCAGTGGTAACGGATTGTCTTTTATTGAGCGACCAATTGACTGGGTCATGTCACCGCCATGTTCTTTGAAATATCCCATGGTCTGATCAATTAATTGGGATGGGGAGAGCTGTTGCTCCACCGCTTCCAATGTGCGGTCCAGATTGGCGCGTTTTTCATTCACTTCACGCTCGAGCGTGTCAATATCTTTCTCTGCTGAGTTCAAATCGTTCATGTCAATTTCCTCTCTACCATGTTTTTATCTTTTTTAAGCATCGATTGAGTACGTGAAGGATTCATGTTCTCTGCCGATAATTTGCTTTTTGCACTCAGCAACAATATCGCTCCAATAGCAGTAACTATGGCGCCAACAATAAAGGACGAAGACCAAAGCTGCAGGCCCGTAAAAGCTGCCAAGGCTAACGACGAAGCAGCAATTAGCAACATAACGCCGGGAATAATGATGGCGACACCAATCGCCATGCTAGCTGCACCTGTCTTTGCATTCTCAACAGATTCAGAGAGTTCAGCCTTTACCAACGTCAGTTCAGAGCGTAACAAGTCGCTTACGTCTGTAAAAACACGACTCAGAGCGCCATCGCTATTGTGGCTCGTTTGCCTCTCTTTATCTGGAGGCGGCGATACAGTAGGGTCAGAATAGTTCATACGTTCGATCTCCTCATCGCTCCGTTCCGCAAGCTTCCCGCATTTTCGGTCATGCTGTCCGAAGTTGTCGGCAGACCTGTCGAGTTGTAAGATCGTGACGACGGTGTCTCACCGGCATGTTGATTATTCTCGGCTGAGGCTCTGAAAAATCGCGCACCAATAGCACCCACTGTTATTGCCCCAAGAATAAACAACGCTGGATTGTCTGTCGCCAGGCGCTTGGCATCAGACGCTAAGTCATCCAACGATTTTGTCTTGATTCGGTGATTAAACTCTTGCAGCCCATCAGCCAGTTCGGTCGTAAAGTGTCCCAACGTCTCATTGTGTTCACTCACAGTACCTGCTATATCAGTGAGTGCCTCGTGCGCCTGGTCTGCCTGGCCCGTGATTTCGCTTTTGGCCGCGTTGGCATGCTCACCAGCAATTTCAGCACCTGCTTTAGCAACGCTTTCACTGGTATCACTGAGCTTGTTCTTCACATTATTGACCGCAGCCTGACCTTCCTTCTTCAACGATGCGGCAACTTCACTAGACTTTGTTAAGTCTTTCGAATTCGATGTGTCCATAAAAATGCTATTCCTGCCTTAAAATCGAACCAGCATGTTATCAATGCGGTACTTCATTAACGGTAAGGTTGTAAAAGTTACGATGCTAAATTGAATTATTTACGGGTTTGATGGCCTTACGCGTTCACACAACAACCGATCGATAGTGCCACCATGCCGTCAACGATTTCCTGTCGAATCGATCACGTTGTACAATAAGCCGGGTAGACCTCTATCGGAAGATGTAACCTAAACGGTGCGCATCTGCATGTGCAGGTAACAGAAACAAAAGGCAGCTGTAGAAATGGCAAGTGGAATTTTAGCATTACTCGATGATGTAGCAGCGATAGCAAAGCTGGCTACTGCGTCTCTTGATGATATAGGCGCGGCTGCAATGAGGGCCGGATCAAAATCTGCCGGGGTAGTTATAGATGACGCTGCGGTAACACCAGCTTATGTCACAGGGCTTGAACCACGTCGCGAGTTACCTATTATCTGGCGTATAGCAAAAGGATCATTGTTTAATAAAATTGTTGTACTACTGCCTTTGGCCTTGCTACTGAGTGCATTTTTTCCTTTTTTAATTACACCCGTGTTAATGATTGGTGGCGCCTACCTTTGTTTCGAGGGGGCGGAGAAACTGATTGAGAAGTTAAGCAGTGACAAGCATGCACAAACCGCAGCCGAGATCATAAAGCCACCCTATGAAGAACCAAAGGCCCTGGAGGATAAAAAAGTGGCTGCAGCGGTGCGCACCGATCTGATCTTGTCAGCCGAAATAATGGCAATAGCCCTGGGCGAGATTAGCGACAGTAACATCGTAACTCAGGCACTGGTGCTGCTGCTTGTGGGAGTGGCTATTACCATTGCTGTATACGGGACTGTCGGATTAATAGTAAAGATGGACGACATCGGACTTCACATGTCGAAGAGTGATCACACACCCATTAGTGTATTCGGCGATTCTTTAGTACGTGCTATGCCGGTGTTACTGGCAGTTTTGTCTATTGTTGGCACAGCGGCAATGCTGTGGGTTGGCGGGGGAATAATTCTGCACGGTATGGAAGTGTTTGAACTGGGCTGGTTAACTCACCAATTTCACGACATTGCGCATGCAATCGGCACCATTTCACCTGTAGCTAACGCGGCGATTGAATGGATTGTCAATGCGTTGTTTGCAGGGGTATTCGGGCTTGCTGTGGGCTACCTCATTGTCCAGGTACATCACCGTATCGTCGGTGGGCACAAGGTGTAAAGGGGGAGTCGAACTGAAGTTTCGCTACTTCAGGTTCTCCTTTGGCAGAAATCGGCACACCGTCGCATTTTTCTGTGCAGCACCCTCGCTGGGCTATTTGGTTTTGGCGGTTTTCTTCCTGTATCTGGCGATACGGCGTTAATCCAATCGGAATTTTGTTCCGTATTTCATTAGATAGATCCGTAACCTGAACAGCCTCAGTACCACGACATGCCTTAACTGGCATTATTCTGGTGCTGAGCGCACAGCTTCATACATGATTAGAAAACTACGACGCCAGCGGGAAACTGTCGTGCCCGAAGATGTAATGGATAAGGCAATGCTGAACAGTCTTGCCGACGGCATTTGCACCATTGAACTGGTGCTGTCCGAAGATGGACGCGTAAATGATCTGCGCTATACAAGGGTCAATAAAGCGTTTGAGGAACACAGCGGTATTGCTGATATCGAAGGCCGGTATGCCAGTGAAGCGATACCTAAACTCGAAAGGCATTGGTTCGACCATTTTCAGGAGGTGTATCACACGGGCAAGACGAAACGCTTTGTCGATGAAGCCTCAGCCTCCTTAAACAGATGGTTCGAGGTCACGGTCAGTCGACACGGCTCTAAAGCAACCAAGCAGCTTATCTGTGTTTTTCGCGAGGTATCCGATCGCATAGGCAAAGAAAAGAATATCCATACCTTCGTTGGTACTCTGGCAGAACAAGATCGACGAAAGTCGGAATTTATTGCCACGCTTGCGCACGAAATACGTCACCCGTTAATGCCACTACAGCAATCTATAGAGATTGCAAGAAATGATACATGTACAGAAACTGAACGCTCTGAGTTGTTGTCGGTGATTAATACTCAGGTAAAGCAAATCACCAAACTAGTAGCGGACATGGAGGATGTGGCTTTGGTGTCGCGGGGTGAGCTTACGCTTAATCTTTCGACTCTATCATTGCAATCGTGTATTACAGAGGCCTTGCTGTACGTGACTGACAGCAGTACAAATGCATTGGCGATAGAGCAAAATTGCCCGGACGAAACAGTATGGGTAACAGGCGACAAACTGCGAGTCACACAGGCAATAACAAATTTGTTGTCAAACGCGATTCGATATTCAGAAAAAGGCTCCCCTGTCAGAATCGATCTTTCCGAGGGAAAAGGCACCGCTATGCTCACAGTAAGGGATAAGGGAGTTGGCCTTACGGAGCAGGAGCAGGAGGACATCTTTCTTCTGTACTCGCAAATAAATGGGCCCGTTAAATCAAGCATTAGAGGAATGGGAATTGGGCTCACACTGACACGACGTTTGCTCGAAGCTCAATCAGGTTCAGTAGAGGTATACAGCGAAGGTCGGGGCAAAGGTAGTCAATTCACCATAACGCTGCCCAGCTGTGACTCTGTTGGTGATGAAAAAGTGATCGAGGACATTGAGCACACTGTTAGCCGCGGTAGTAAGCGTCACGTCATTGTGGTTGAAGACGATGACGTCACGGCTAGCACGCTCGAGCTTTTATTTAAAAAAATGAACCATACGGTGACGGTTGTAGGGGAAGGTGCTCTTTGTATAGAGGCAGTAAAGCAACATAATCCTGACTTTGTACTCGTTGACATCAGCCTGCCTGATATGAGTGGTCATGAAGTCGCCCTGATGCTTGGCAACCTGCCGGGCCGGGAGAAGTACAAGCTAGTGGCGCTGACTGGCTGGGGCACTAAAGATGATGTCGAACTGAGTTTACAGGCAGGTTTTGATCAACACATCACCAAACCCGCTACAGTTCAGCAGTTGCGCGAGTTAGTAATTGAATGAGCTCATATCGGTACAAGCGTTCTATTTTGTGGGTTAAGCGGGACATACGCTTGCAAGATAATACGGCTCTACATGAGGCTGTCGCTCAGTCCCGACGATTAGCAGTGGTGTTCTTTCTGGAAACCGGGTTAATGGCGGCTAGTGAAACGTCAATGCTGCACATAGAAGCATGGTGGCAAGCCCTGGGAGAATTGCAATCTGAGCTGAGGTCGCGTGGTGGAGAACTGTACCTCCCGCGCGGGGAAGTCGCACCTTTACTCGCAAATTTGCATGCAGATTCGCCGATTAATGCAATCTTCAGCCACGAAGAAACTGGTTCTGATATTACTTACCAGCGCGATATTGGAGTTGGGGCCTGGTGTGAGGATAATGGCGTGGCATGGCACGAGTATCCTCAAAACGGTGTGATACGTGGCTTGAAAGATCGCAGTCTGCGGCAACCAGTTATACGGCAGCGTTTGGTTGAAACCGACCCTCTGCCAGTACCGTCAAATCTGTCATGGTGGACACCGTCGGATTGGCCATCCACCCTGCCCGAGCTCAGTGCTTTGGGCCTTGAAGATCACGACTTGTCGATTCAGCCGAAGCTATTGCAGGCTGTCAGCGAATCGCAGGCGTGGCACGACCTAAATTCCTTTTTACTCACTCGCGGTGAGGCTTATTCGGGGGGTATCTCTTCGCCCAATACTGCTGACACAGCGGGATCCAGATTATCAGTACATTTGGCCTGGGGGACCATTAGCCTTCGTAACGTCTTCAAACAAGTTTTAGAGCGCTCAGCCGAGCTTAAGGACGACCGTTCAGATGAGGCGAAGCAGTGGCGAAAAAGTTTGCGTGCGTTTCAATCTCGATTGCACTGGCACGATCACTTCATTCAGCGTCTGGAAAGCGAACCAGAGGCAGAGTTTCGCCCATTAAACCCGATTTTCAATGCCATGCAGTACGATGACGATGAGAAACTACTTGCTGCTTGGGTAGAAGGTCGCACCGGCATGCCAATGCTTGATGCATGCATGCGATGTCTGCATGCGACAGGGTTTATCAACTTCCGAATGCGCGCCATGCTCGTCACCACCGCATGCTTCGGGCTCAAGTTATCGTGGTCTACCATCATGCACCCCTTGGCAAGAGTATTTCGCGATTACGAACCAGGTATCCATATTTCGCAGGTGCAGATGCAAGCCAGCGTAGTCGGGCTAAATGCAGTCCGGATATACAGCCCGCGAAAACAAATAATTGATCAAGACCCGGATTGTATTTTTATCAAGAAATGGGTTCCGGAATTGCGTCGGTTTGCGCCGCGCTCAATATGCGACTACGAGAATAGAAAGCTTGGTGCCTACCCAAAGCTCGTTGCCGATATTGATACAAATATCAAACAAATGCGAACTCAAATTTATGATATCAGGAGAACAGACAAGGATAAGTTAATAACCAGTGCAGTTTTAGAAAAGCATGGTTCAAGAAAAAGTACCAAGAAGCGCCTCGCAAAGAAACGTGTCTCAAAGAAGCGTCTTTCGAAGAAACCTGACTAAGTTAGGTTGATAACGACTGATAAACCGCTATTAGAAATCAAAGCTTAACGTAGGCAGCTGTGTACAGGGTCATTCATGATATTAACTGTTTGAGCGAGCCAAGCCATCGACTATACGACGCTGTTTTGGAACCTCGCTCTTTCCGGCAGGCCAACCCTCCCTTTGCCGGCTGCGGTCTCCATCAGTTTCTTCAGTTTGGTCGTGAAACAACACAACCTGAGTTGGATACGGCATATCGATTCCTTCGGAATCAAGTGCGGCGTACACATTTTCAAGCACTTCGCCAAACGTATGTATTACCGTGGCACGGTCAGACTTAGTCCACCAGCGCAACCGAATGTTGTTTGAGGAATCTGCTAAGGCGACGGGGATAACTTCCGGTGCCGGGTCGTCCACAACACCTTCAACCTCTTTAGCAGCATCAATCATCAGTTTTTTGGCTTTAGCCCAATCGTCATTGCAGCCGATGCCGATATCGTACTGCGATCGTAATGTGTCGAAGGCTGTATTAACAGTCACCGCGCTCGTATAGATATCTGAGTTGGGTATGACCACTCGTCTACCATCATAGGTTTTTATAAACGTCGCCCGCGTCTCTATCTTTTCTACCGTGCCCTCATGCCCACCTGAGATGATTTGATCGCCCACCTCAAATGGTTGTCTTAGGAGTATCAAAATACCTGCTAGCATGTTTTGCAAAATATCTTTAAAGGCAAAACCGATTGCAACAGACCCGACCCCAAGTCCAGCTATAATATCTCCCGGCTTAACAGAGGGCGCTACAATAGTTACTGCAAGCATGCTCCCCAGCATAATTATTCCCCATTTTACTAACGATTCACCCACATCTCCCAAACTAGGCCGGTCGCGCTTGTTTGCTCTTTTTCTAACAAACTTTGAAAGAGCAATAGCGATACCGACTGCAAGCAACAGAACGATCAGAGCCACCGCAATGTTTGGCAGGAGTTTTAAAAAACCGTCTAGCCACGTATCAAGCTTTTCAACAATATTACCAGTATCGGCGTCGATTTCATTCATTCCTTTGTCTTCCTGTTATTGCGTCGATAATGACCTGTCGATTAACGGGGTAATTGAAGGAGCGTCATTGTTATAGATAACCCAATCTTCAAAGCGCGAACTTGTAGCTCTTGCAGTGTGAGGCGTTGAATTGAGTACATCAATGGCAAACTTTACAAATATAATTGAAATACTTGCATTACAGCGAGCTACGGTGTTTGGTGTTTGGTGTTTGGTGTTTGGTGTTTGGTGTTTGGTAAAGCGTGTTTTAACAATAAGAATATTAGTCTGGTGATTGCGTTATATAAACACCCACATACAGCTCAACTGCAACATCACTGTAAAAAAAGCTTGATGGCCTCATTACCCGATTCCTCTTCAGCAATAAAACCCAATTTGGCAACAAATTGCTTTAATTCCTGCTCATTCGCCTCAAGCAGTTGCAGCCCGACCAGCACTCGCCCGTAAGCGGCACCATGATTACGGTAATGGAATAACGAAATATTCCAGTTTTTTCCTACCTGGGATAAAAAGTCGTATAGAGCTCCCGGGCGCTCAGGGAAGCGAAAACGATAAATACGTTCATCACCCAGCCTTGCATGCCCACCAATCATATGCCTGACGTGCAACTTTGCCGTGTCGTTGCTGGTCATGTCGAGCACTGAGTAACCTTTTGCCTCTAGTGAACCAATGAGCTCCACGCGTTCCTGCTGGCCACCTGCGAGTTCAACACCAGCAAAAACACAGGCCTGGTCTTTGTCAGCGTAACGGTAGTTAAACTCAGTCACACTGCGCTTCCCCAAAGCTTCGCAAAAGCCGCGAAAGCTACCCGGTTCTTCGGGCAAAGTCACTGCCAACAGAGCTTCACGACTAACACCGATTTCTGCTCGTTCGGCAATGTGGCGCAAACGATCAAAATTTAAATTAGCGCCACTGGTGATGCAGACAAAGGTTTTACCCGAAACACCATGATCTTTGATATACCGTTTCATCCCGGCCAATGCCAACGCACCTGCAGGCTCGGTCAGGGTTCGTGTATCGGTGAAAATATCCTTTATCGCTGTCGACATTTCATCAACCGACACCAAGACTATTTCGTCTACGAACTCTCGGCAAACCTTGAAGGTCTCTTCGCCAGCACGCTTGACCGCCACACCGTCTGCAAACAAACCAACGTGGTCTAAATCGACACACTCACCTGCAGCCATAGCCGCATGCATGCAGGCCGCGTCCACTGGCTCCACACCAATAATTCGAACGTCAGGGCGAAGATACTTCATGTAAGCCGATACTCCAGCGGCAAGGCCACCTCCACCTATAGGAATAAACACAGCATCCAGCGGACCTGAATGTTGCTGACAAATCTCAACACCTACCGTGCCCTGCCCGGCAATGGTATCGACAGCATCAAACGGATGAATAAAGGTAAATTGTTTTTCTTCGCCAAGCGCCAGGGCGTGGTTAAGAGCTGCATTAAAATCATCACCAAATAAAATGGCCTCAGCGCCTAATTCGCGAACAGCTTCAACTTTTATGCTGGGTGTGGTTTGCGGCATAACAATGCAAGCGGGCAAGCCCAGATGGCGGGCAGCCTGTGCCACCCCCTGCGCATGATTACCAGCACTGGCAGCGATAACACCGCTGAGCGTTTGCTCTTGGGTAAGCTGATATATGCGATTAAAGGCACCACGACACTTGAAAGAGAAGATCGATTGCTCGTCCTCGCGCTTTAGCAATACGGTGTTGTCAACCCGACGCGAGAGCAACGGTGCTTCGTGCAAACGCGTCTCTTTAGCCACATCGTAGACGCGGGCAGAGAGTATGCGTTTGATATACTCTTGATGGAAGCTGCTCATATTGGTGCAACAGGCTCAGACTTAATTAGCATACTTCCAATGTACCCCGTTTTCTCACTGTTGTGGGTAGCGCAGTCTTCATATTGACTCAAAAACTCTTAACCCTGTTTTTTTGTCAAATTTTAATCAAACTTTCAATCAAATAAGCTTAAATCGATGCACAAAGGTAAACAGGCAGCAGCGCGCTCTGCAATTGAATTGGTAAAACCTGACTCCGTTCTTGGTGTTGGCTCAGGCTCAACGGTTAAAGTATTTATCGAAGAGCTAGCCAAAGCCGGTGTGCGCCTTGAAGGCGCTGTAGCCAGCTCGGACGCCACCGCCGCACTGTTAAAACAACATGGCTTTGAGGTGCTGGATTTAAACATGACAGGCTCTCTGGATTTGTACATTGATGGCGCTGACGAAAGCAACCATAATCTGCAATTGATCAAAGGCGGTGGAGGCGCGTTAACGCGTGAAAAGATTATTGCAGCGGCCAGTGCGCAGTTTGTTTGTATCGTCGATGACTCAAAAGTGGTCGACGTACTGGGTGACTTCCCCTTACCGGTAGAAGTGATTCCTATGGCCAGAAGTTATGTCGCTCGAGAAATCGTCACGCTGGGCGCAGACCCTGAATTTCGTGAAGCACCACGTACCGACAATGGCAATCAGATACTGGATTGCGTTGGCATGCACATAGACAACCCTGAAGAAATTGAAAGCATCATCAATAACATCAGTGGCGTTGTAACAGTAGGGCTTTTCGCGGCGCGACCAGCAGATAAGCTGTTGGTGGGTTACTCCGATGGCAGGGTTGAAGAACGCCTGGCAACCTAGTGCAAACTGGCTGAATTCTCGTCGCCAGTTAACGGCAGCCGCATACGAATAGTGGTGCCAGTGCCCGGGCTAATAGCACTAACCTCACCTCCGTGTTGAGACACTACTCGTGCAACCAGCGCCAATCCCAAACCGATACCTTTAAAGTTTTTAGCCACCTTGGCATCTCGTTTAAAACGGGTGAACAAACTACTCATCATGCCCGGGTCAATACCAACACCCTCGTCACTTACCTCAAGCACAACATTGTTGTCTACCAGTTCGGTTTTGATAATCACACGACCTCCTTCATTGGAGTACTTAATGGCGTTACCCACCACATTGCCTACCGCCCTTTCAAGTGAGGCTGCATCACCAGTCATCCAAAGATCGTCGTCTGTTGTTTCAATCTCAAAACTTATATCGCGGCTCATCGCTTGTGGCAAAAGCTGATCTAGTGAGTTATCGACCACAGCGTTAAACAACACTTCTTCAAATGTATCAGCTGACAATGAATCAGCGCGAGACACGTGAAGCAGGTCATCCATCATCCGCAAACTGCGGTTAATATTGGCCTGAATGCGTTGGTTTACTTCGCTGTCAAAGTCTTCAATGTCACCATCTAACAGGTACAGTGCCGAAATAAGCGGCGAGCGCAGATCGTGCGATAAGTAGTCCACCATTTCTGAGCGTGCACGCTCGGCGCTACGGATTTCAGACACATCGATAACGGTGGCGCATATTAATCTGTCAGTCAGTTCTTCACCGACGGTATTAAAGTTAACCACAAGCTCCCTTTCGCCATCAGCAAAAGCAATTTGCCAGGATGCTGATTTTAAAATCAGCTCTCGCATGCGTTGACGAATCTCAGCGCTTTCAGTTTCTGTGCGGGTAATTGTGTTTATAAACTCAACCAGTAAAACATCATTATCTATTTCTGGTATCAGCTGATAAACCTGCTCGTTACCGCGTACCATTTCACCGGCTGCATTCCAGACAATCAATCCCGCCGGGCTTCCTTCTAAAATAGAATCGCTAAACGAGCTTAGATTACGTAACCACGCCACCTGATCACTGAGCTTTAGCGTGTTAATTTGCAGCCGCTCTATAGAGCCAGACAAACGCGCTGGCTTGTTACGTGATTGAACACGTGCCAATGTGTCAATATAGCTGGTTAATTCCTGCGCTACTGATTCGTCTTCTATTGCCAGGGAGATTTCAAGCCGACCAGGGGTGGGATAACGCTTCGAATAAACCCCATTCGATTTTGCCCAACGATTTATCGGCGTAAGATCGCTGGCTTTTTTAAAATCTGTCCCACCACTGAACTGTTGTCCTTTTGCACTGAATCGCCAACCTTGCACAGGCAAGTGGCGTTCTGCGTTTTTAAAGAAATCTGCCAGCAGCTCGTTTTCGCTGCTATCGAGTTGGGACAACGGTGCTAACAGCGCTGTTTCAGATTCTAAAAAACGGTTTAGATAATTGAGTCGATTCCAACTCCATAATATGTAACTGATGAATATGGGAATACTGGCTGCAAGGGGTGCATACCAACTGTGGCCAAATCGGTATAACAAAAAGCTGACTAAAATGGGCAACAGCGAACCAACCAAAGCAATAAGCAATCCCCATTGCGGCCTTGCTCGCGAATAAACAATCAACATCAGTGGCAGCAGCACAATCGCCACCAGGATATTCAGGTTAGCGTTTACTCGCGATTTCAATCGCTCATCAAGCAGGCTTGAATAAATATTGGCGTGTATCTCGACACCCGGCACCAATTGATCTAATGCCGATACCGGTGTGGGCACAACATCACCCAACCCGGTGCTGGTGAGCCCGACAAACACCACTTTGTCAGCCAGAGCATCTTTAGGTGCTGTTCCATTGATGATGGCCTCCGCCGACACACTTGGCATGGTGCCGCGAGGTCCGTAAAAGGGAATCAATACTTCAAAGTCCTGCACCCAGTCATTGGCAATGTTCGCATTGTTCAATCTCTTACCCGGCAGGTCGTTATCATCAAAACCATTCGGTTGTTCTAACTTTGCAAACGCTGACAGCGCCAGTGCTGGCCAGTGCGCACGCTCGCGGCCTGCTTTTAAAAAAACACGACGCACCAATCCGTCATTGTCGATAGGCAGAATGATATGACCCAGATCATCGGCTTGACGCAACACCGAAGGCATTGGCATTATTTCACGCGCACCGACGCGACCTTCGGTGAGCACCGGCAGCACAACCGTGTCAATGCGGCCTAGCGCGTCTGCCAACGCCTGATCAACACCCTGTTCGGTTGATCGTTCGATAAACAGCAAATCGACAACAGCAGCTTTGACCTGGTAATTTGCCAGCTGCTGAAATAACACCGTTTGCAATTCGCGCGACCACGGCCAACGTCCCAGTGCTTTTAAACTGGGCGAGTCAATGGCTGCAATGACGACCTCTTCGGGCGGCGTGCTCTGTGAAAAGCGAACCCAGTTATCGTGCAACAGGTTGTCTATTTTCTGGGTTGCCTGGCTCCAGATGAGAAGCCAGGTAAGAAGCAATAGCAGACAGAAAAACACCACCATCGATAAGATGGTTATGCCTCTGCGTTTTGGTGCCGGCGAGTTCGCCATAGGCTAGTCGTTACTCGTGTGCTCCTCGAGCCGATAACCGTGTTGATAGATCGATGTTAGCTTCCAGCGCTCTGATGCCAGAAGTTTTAGCTTTTTACGCAAGCGGCTGGCGTGAGTATCGACCGTTCTGGTATTGAGTTCAGCCGACGTACCCCATACCGAAGTAAGCAAATGCTGGCGCGACAATACTCTTCCACGATTGCGGAACAAGAACAATGCAAGCTCGTATTCTTTTTCGGTGAGCTTGATAACCTCGTCGTCAAGGCGCACTTGACGGTTGGACGTATCAAAGGTGTACGGAGGACACTCGAGCATTTCAGTTTCAGGTTGAGCTCGACGCGCAAGCGCGTAAAGACGTGCTAAAAGTTCATGCTGCCGTACTGGCTTTGCCAGATAATCGTCTGCGCCGGCTTGCAATGCTGTGACTATATCTTCCTCAGCTTGCCTTGCAGTAACAAATATTATAGGGATGTCACTGGTCAGTGTTTTTCGTATCCAGTGCAATACTTCTAAACCAGAGCTACCGGTTTCCAAAGTCCAATCCAGCACCACTACATCGTAGCTGGACTTTCTGAACGCACGCTGGAAGTCTTCAGCCGTGTTAAACACGCCGCAGTGATACTCTTTACCTTCTATCCACCCACTGACCCGCGCTGCTTGTTCAGCATTATCTTCGAGTAGTGCGATGCGCAGTTTCTGCCGCTCTGTCATAACTTTGTATTCCTCCAATGAGCTTGAACGCGAACTAATAAACCGGGCGTCTTGAACAAGCCTGTGTTCAACTCCCTTCGCGCTCATACGTGCTGTGGCCACGATTAGCTGACTATTTTGCCTTGTTTCGCGGCACTAAGGAAACAAAATAACCAAACTTGCCACCGACGCCTCGCTACCCGAGCTCATATTAGCGTCAAAGGCGCGACAGAATCAAACGCTCTGCAGATTATAATCTTTAGATTTCAGTAACTTAAACGATACGACAGAAATTCGTCACCAATATCGGGACATTTGGAAAAACTACATAGACGTGCTGGCAACTGGGTTGAAAAAGTGCCTCCCACCCTCCAACTGACGGATTCTATCGATCAAAACAGATACATCTTGTCGATCATCAGCCAGGTTGATATCACTGGCATTGACGATCATCAGTGAAGACTCGGCATATTCGTGGAAGTAGCGCTCATAGATGCTGATAAGTTGTTGCAGGTAGTGCGAATCAATACGCTGCTCGTGCCGTAAGCCACGCCGTTCAATCCGTTGAATCAGCTTCTCTAACGGTGCCTGTAGATAAATAACCAGATCAGGCTTAGCACAATCAGCACTCATTCGATCAAACAAACGGGTGTACATCCACCATTCATCTTCGCTCAAAGTAAGCTCAGCAAAGAGCTTATCTTTGTCGAGTAAAAAGTCCGCAACTAATGGCGTTGTTGGTCGAGCCACAGCAGGACTATTCAGCACTTCAAGACGAGATAACAAAAAATGTAATTGCGTGTGTAGCGCGACCGGCTTGGGATCTTTGTAAAACTGTTTCAGGTAGGGATTATGGGTTTCGGTATCCTGAATCAGGTCAGCACTAAATTCTTCTGCAAGAATCCTGGCCAACGTTGATTTGCCGACGCCGATGGGGCCTTCGATTGCAATAAATTGATGCTTCATAAACTAGAGTTTAGTCTGCGAATACCAAATTGCTGACACTGAGTGATTAGCTCGCTAACCGCCCCTGCGGCCGGAATGATTAAGTCAGGTGCTAGTTCGGCTAGCGGTAACAAGACGAACGAGCGATCAGCAATACCCGGGTGCGGAACTTTCAATCCTGGTATGTCTATAAGGTAGTCGCCATACAGTAACAAATCCAAATCCAGAGTGCGAGGTCCCCATCTTTCACCTGTGCGAGTCCGTCCATGATTGGTTTCGATGTCTTGCAAAACATCTAACAACACCACTGCTGCAAGATCAGTATCAAACTCTACAACTGCGTTTAAATAATCGGGTTGATCCTGCGGGCCCATCGGTGAGGTTTCATAAACCGATGAACAGGTTAGCTTGGCTATCTGTCTGTGATTTTTTAATGCACCAAGCGCACCGGTCAGATTCTGATGTCGTGACCCCAGATTACAGCCTAATGCCACATAAACTTTAACAGACTCAACCATCGCTCAGGCTTGACCGGGTTTTTTCTTCTGTTTGTTATTAGAGTGGCTTGCAGAGTTGCCGCCAGCTTCCTTTGCAGACTTAGCTGCTGACTTAGCTGCTGACTTATCTGCTGACTTATCTGCTGACATGTTAGCAGGCTTGTTTGTTGAGCCAGCGCGACGTCGACGCCGCTTCTTTTTGGACGCGCCTTCAGGTTTTGCTTCACCCCACAAACCGTAAACACCTTTTTTTCGAGAGGTGTAGTCCAGTCGATCATGAAAATCGACTTCTTGTACTTCGGTCCACCACGCGGCAACATCGACAAGTTCGGGTTCGATGGTCGAACGCAAGCACAAAAAATCATACGCGGCACGAAAGCGACGACCCTCCATTAACTTTAGCGCCCGCTTGCCGCGCCACTGCTCAAGTCGTGGCTGTAGCTGCCAGACTTCTCGCATTGGGCCAGACAAACGTTTTGGAATACTCATAACCGCTAATTGTTTTTTGAGTACATCTTCAGATGCCAGCGTTAGGGCATCGGCTAACTTTTTTCCATCACTTATATACTGTTTCGTTTCCGCTTCAACATCTGGCCACAACATGAATGCCAGCAAATAATAAGGTGTTATCGGCTTGCCCTGACTAACACGTTTGTCGGTATTCACAAGCGCAGCGTTAAGCATCTTTTCCAGGTTTTGCTTCTCAGAGCTTTGAGAGCCTGAATTTCCTGCCTCATTTTGTGGAGATGAGTCCTCTTCAAGGCGTTTGTATAGCATTGGAAACAGATATTCCAATAACTCGTGTTCGCGTACAGCGGCAAAGCTACGCTTTGAATAACCACCTTGAAATAACTTGAGTACTTCGTCAAACATGCGCGCTGGCGCCTGGTTCGCCAAAAGCGGAGCAGTTTGTTGCATCGCCTTTAATGTGGCCGGTGCAATATCAAAATCCAGTTTAGCTGCTAATCGCACAGCTCTTAACACACGGACCGGATCCTCTTCGCAACGGGTAACCGGGTCACCAATTAACCGAAACAATTTCTGATCGAGATCTTGCAAGCCACCGACATAGTCAACCACGCTGTGATCAGCAATGTTGTAATACAAAGCGTTAACCGAAAAATCGCGACGTATCGCGTCCTCTTCGATGGTGCCAAATACGTTGTCACGAACAATGCGACCTGCTTCGCCCACCTCTCCACCCGTGCCCTTGTCGTGAGAGGCGCGAAAGGTAGCAACTTCAATTATGTCGCGACCGTACACCACGTGCACCAATCGAAAACGTCGACCAATGATGCGAGAATTACGGAATAAGCTGCGTACTTGCTCGGGACTTGCGTCAGTTGCAACATCAAAGTCTTTAGGCTTTAATCCGACCAATACATCACGCACACCACCACCAACAAGATAGGCTGCAAAGCCTCCTTCGTGCAGCCGATTAAGTACCTTTAGCGCATTTGCACTGATCGATTTGCTGGATACCGTGTGATCTTCCCGAGGCAAAATAACCGTTGCCGGCATTTGATCGCTACTGGATAACATAGAACGGGTTTTATCGATCATAGACTTCGATAAGCCACCAATACGTTTAAGCACCTGATCCTCCTTGTGTGTGCATTACCGGTTACCACCGGTGGTTGGGTCTTCATCGTCCTGTGCCATATCCATAGGCGCTGAGTCGCTCTGATTCTGAAAACGAATAATTTGCCGGCGTTGTTTTTTGGATGGCCTGCCGCTACCGGCAAGCCCGACCTGGGTTTGATAGTCCAGACGCGATATTGCTGATTGTGCTTCTCGCGCAGCTATGCTTTGCTCAGATTCCTGATAAAGCCTGGAGGCTTCGGAGGCTGGGCGACGTTTATCGTTTAAACCCAGAACGGTGACATCAAAGATATACGGAGACTTCTCGATTTGAACAGTGTCGCCAACTTGTATCGTGCGCGACGGTTTGATACGTTGCCCATCAACCCGTACACGATTTTTAGCAATCGCATCAGTCGCCACACTTCGGGTTTTAAAAAACCTGGCCGCCCACAACCATTTATCGATTCGTAAGCGACTGATGCTGTTTATCGACGCGTCTGACATTAATTATCGCACCAGCACGGTAAACTTATACGCTCTATCGCGCCCACTTTTCTGCCCACTTTGTTAAAACGCGGATACAGACATGCAAGTAACGGTTTACAGAAGTTCGAAAAAAGACGGTTTATATGTTTACGTGGCTCCCGGTACTGAGCTAGCGAGTTTGCCAGCGCCAGTATTAAAACAACTGGGCGAGCCTGAGATAGCCCTCGAACTTGATTTGAGCACAAGAGAGCGCCTATCCAACGCCGATATTGGTGAAGTGCGTGAGTCGCTGCAAAACAGCGGTTTTTATGTACAGAGTACCAGCGACGTTGAAGCCCTGTTGGCGCTAGCGTCCAGGCAAGGCATGCGACCGAAAAAGTAGCATGCCAAAGCGATGATCGCGAAGGTTCTATTTGGGCTCTACCGTCTGCAAATCACTTTCCATGGAAGAATAGTAAGCCGCCAGATCAGCAATTTGTTGATCACTTAAGCCCGCAGCAAACCCGCTCATGATGGCATTTTGGCGATCACCCGATCGATAAGCTTTAAGCGCATGCACAAGATAGCTTTCGTACTGCCCCGCTAATTTTGGGTTAGTCGGAATAGCAGAGTTGCCATCGGCACCATGGCAGGCTGCACAAGTTGCTGAAGCCTCTTTACCCGCATCTGCGTCGCCACCAGCCGTGACGTAACCACTAAACAGGCTGGCAAAAAGAAGGGTACTGGCACAACATACTACTTTTACTGCAGATACACGATTCAATTTGATGTTCTTAATTATCATTGTCTGTGCCCTATTTCTTGCCTTGACCAGCAAAATACTCGGCGATGTCGTTGATATCTTCGTCGGTCAGGAGATTGGCATTGGCTTGCATGGTGGGGTGAGCTCGCTGTTTGGACCGGTATGCTTTTAAAGCGGCAACCAGGTAGTCCTTGTGTTGACCGCCTAAACGAGGCACATGATAAGTCGGGTAAGTATTAACGTAGTGCAATACCCCGTGGCAGCCAAGACAGGTGTATGCCTTTTGCTCACCCGCCGCAGCGTCAGCCTGTGCCGCAGAAGAGATGCTCATCAACGCGCCACTTAAGGCCACAGCACAAAGCACCGGCACGGGAAACTTGAATATCGCTACGGATACTCTTGGTCGAAATGCTCTCACGCGCAACCGACGTATAGCTTTGAAAGTCAGGTTCATGATTAAACTTATGCCCATATCGAAATCGTCTTGCCCACTATTGAGTCTAGCCTTTGGACACCCAGCGTGCCACTCTTATGCCCATAGTTTACCAGCGCTGGGCTAACGCTGGTGTAAAGCCATAAACATCTCGTTCATTCGCTTCACAAATCCGGCGCTGTCTTCCAATTGACCACCCTCAGCCAATAACGCCTGATCGAGCAGTAGTCGCGACCAGCTGGCAAATTGGTCCTCGTCCTGCTCCTGGTCGAGCAGAGCAAGAATCGGATGCTCCGGGTTAACCTCCAGAACAGGCTTGGACGATGGCACTTCATGACCTGCCTGTTTCATCAGCTGCTGCATGTGAAGAGCCATCTCGTGTTCACCCAACACCACGCAAGCAGGCGAGCTGGTTAAGCGGCTGGATGCTCGCACATCACTGGTTTCATCCTCTAATACGGCTTTGATTCGCTTTATCAGGGGTTCTGCGTCAGCCGCTTTTTCTTCACGGGCTTTCTTTTCAGCAGCTTGCTCGTCCTCGTTCAGGCCAATGCCAGACAGATCAAGGTCGCCCTTGGCAACAGATACGAAGGATTTTGAATCGTATTCGTTGAGGTAATTCATCATCCACTCATCAACACGATCATGCATCACCAGCACTTCGATATCCTTGTCACGGAATATTTCCAGATGCGGGCTGTTGCTGGCGGCGTTGTAGCTATCCGCTGTGATGTAGTAAATTTTGTCCTGCGAGAGCTGCATCCTTGCAAGGTACTCATCCAACGACACTTGATTCTCGCCGGCCTTGCCACCTGACTTAGTTGTGTCGAAGCGGTATAGCTTGGCTACCTGTTCTTTGTTGGCAAAGTCTTCACCCGGCGCTTCTTTCAAGCATTGCCCGAATTCAGCCCAGAAAGTTGCGTATTTTTCTGGTTCTTTGTCTGCCATTTTTTCAAGCATGGCCAGAATTTTTTGCACTGATGCACGACGGATGCTGTCAATTACTTTGCTGTCTTGCAAAATTTCGCGCGATACATTCAGTGGCAGATCGTTGCTGTCCACAAGACCACGAACAAACCGCAGATACCTTGGCATCAACTTCTCTGCTTCGTCCATGATGAACACACGCTGTACAAACAACTTGATGCCATTGCGCTGGTTACTGGCATCGTATAGATCGAACGGTGCTTTTTTCGGTATGTATAAAAGTGATGTGTATTCCTGCGTGCCTTCGACTTTGTTGTGCGTCCACGCCATGGGCGCTTCGTAATCCTGGCAAACCTGTTGGTAAAACTCTTCGTATTCTTCGGCTTTTATTTGTGATTTGGGCCGAGTCCAAAGCGCTGAAGCTGCGTTGATTTGCTCTAGTTGCGGTGTGGCAGGTGGCTCTTCAGAATCTTCTGCAGGCGGTGCAAGCTCTTCAAGCATCATGATCGGGAACGTGATGTGATCAGAGTACTTTTTTATAATGCTGCGCAATCGCCAGTTGTTAGCAAACTCTTTGCACTCATCTTTCAGGTACAAAACCACATCGGTGCCACGCGTCGGCTTGGCGACCTCTGCCAGCGAGTAGCCGCCACTGCCATCTGATGTCCACTGCACGGCCTTATCTTCTGGTTCACCCGCCTTGCGCGTTGTCAAAACCACTTTCTCAGCAACCACGAACGCGGAATAAAAACCAACACCAAACTGACCAATAAGCTGTGAGTCGGTTTTTTGATCACCGGTTAATGATTCTAAAAATTGTTTGGTACCGGACTTGGCGATGGTACCGATGTTGGCAACCACGTCATCACGGTCCATGCCAATACCGTTATCGCTAACGGTAATTGTGCCGGCTGCTTCATCGAAGGACACCTGCAATTTGAGCTCACTGTCTTCGCCGTACAGGTCAGCGTTGGCCAGGGCTTCAAACCGTAATTTGTCACAAGCATCAGATCCGTTTGAGATAAGCTCTCTTAAAAAAATTTCCTGATTACTGTACAGCGAATGAATCATCAACTGCATCAGTTGAGACACTTCTGCCTCAAAAGACATTTGCTCTGCAGGTGATTCGGTTTTGGTTGTATCGTTCATTTTGCTACTTCCGTAAGTGCTTGCGCTCTGGGTCACCTGGTATTAAAAAAGCCCGTGATAAAAAGCGGATTTTCACGTTAAGTTTTGGTTGTTGGCAGGGCGAGTTCCGCACCCCATTTAGATGTAAGGACGTCTCAGCGTTTTTTCAAGACTAACTCTAGTTCTGGTTCAAGCACTAGCTGGTTCGTCGCCAAGGCAGCGACTCGCTTTTGGTATGTGCAACCGATTTTACTTTCCCGGGGGGGTACTGATTCCCCCCAAGGTGGCAGACACAATCCCGATCAATGGGATTAAAGCTTTTCTTTGATACGTGCCGCGCGACCTGTTAAACCACGCAGATAGTACAACTTAGCGCGACGAACCGAACCACGACGCTTCACGTCTATTTCTGCGACCAGCGGGCTGTAAGTCTGGAAGACACGCTCAACACCTTCACCATGAGAAATTTTGCGTACGGTAAACGCAGAATTCAAACCACGATTTCGCTTGGCTATAACCACACCTTCAAACGCCTGTAGTCGTTCGCGCTCGCCTTCCTTTACGCGAACCTGCACGACTACTGTGTCACCAGCTGAAAAATCCGGGATGGTTTTTTCCATCTGCTCGGCGTTAATTTGATCGATTATCTTGCTCATGTCTGTCTCTTTAGCTGTGCTGTTAGCTTTTCTACTATTCAAGTCGTTTCGGGTTTTTTTGGTCCCGAATCATCATTCAATTGCTTCAAAATCAATTGATCGTCTTTCGTTAAGCTTGCGCTGGCAAGCAAATCAGGTCGACGCTCCCATGTTCTCGTTACTGCCATGCGACGGCGCCATTGAGCAATTGCCTTGTGGTCACCACTTTTTAGCACAGCAGGTACTGCATTTCCGTCTAACTTTTCTGGTCGTGTGTAATGAGGATGGTCAAGTAAGCCATCTTCACCAAACGAATCTTCAGCGGCTGACAGTGGGTGCCCCAGAACGCCTGGTACCAGGCGACTTAATGCATCCACCACAACCATGGCAGCAACTTCGCCACCGCTTAAAACATAATCTCCTATGGAGATTTCTTCATCAACGACGCTTGTAATAACGCGCTCATCTATGCCCTCGTACCGACCGGCAATTAAAATAATACCGGTTGAGGCATCAGAGCCTGCTCCTTCACAACTTGCTGCTTCAGACCACTGCCGCAGCATCGCTTGCGTCAATGGCACACCCTGCGGTGACAAATATACCGTTTTAGCCGCAGGCAGGTCGCGCTTTGCGTCGCTTATAGCGGATAGCAAAGGCTCTGCTTTCATGACCATCCCCGGGCCACCGCCAAAGGGTCTGTCATCTACCGTGCGATGCACATCGCTTGTGTAATCGCGCGGGTTATATAACTGTGCACTTATCTTCTTATCGCTAATCGCTCTACCGATCACACCAGCAGCCAAAAAAGCTTCCAGTAGTTCCGGGAACAATGTAATAAGCGCAAACTTCATTTAATTAAACATCAGGATTCTTTCAAATCAGAATCCGCTTAAAAATAATGGCCGCCTAATAAACAAGGTCTCTTAAAAATCAGGGTCTCCTAAAAATCAGGGTCTCCTAAAAATCAGGGTCTCCTAAAAATCCGGATCCCAGTCGACCACAATTTTTTTCGCCGTTATGTCGATACTGGTTATAACCGACGGTCGTATCCAGGGGATTAACACCTCACCGGATTCGTTTCCGGCGTTCGATCCGGCATCCTTTTTAACGTTTAAATCTTCAACAACTCTAAAATCTTCTACAACCCTCAAGTCTTCTACAACAAGGACTTCGTTAGCGCCCGTTTCGAACAAGCGTTTAACCGGTCCGATTCTCACGCCTTGAAGTGTTTCCACATCACAGCCGATCAAGTCATTCCAGTAAAATTCATCCCGACTCAAGCTGGGTAATTCTGATCGCTTAACAGCAATCTCCTTACCTAAATACAATTCTGCCTGTTCACGCGAATCAACACCATCGAGCTTCGCTATGACATTCTTACCTGAGCGCTTACCGTTGCTTACTTTTATAAGCTGGCGTTCGTTTTGCTTGCGCCCATCTCCTAACCACCACTGTGAGTAAGAGACGATATTTTCTCTTGGCTCGGTGTCTGAGTGGACTTTTACCCAGCCCTTGACACCAAAAAACCCGATAATTTTCCCGAGTGTGACGAAATCAGTCATCGACAAAAATCGAACTCATCGGCAATGGACCAAGCTCATTGGCAACAGACTAAACTCATTGGCAACGGAACAAACAGGCCACAACTTACGCGGCAGCGTTTTCCTTGCGATAGCCCTTAACAACTTTACTGACACGCTCGCTCATTTGAGCACCCACGCTGGTCCAGTAGTCAACCCTGTCCAGGTCGATCAATACTGATGTGGAATCGCCACGTGCTACGGGATTGTAGTAACCCAGTCGTTCGATATAGCGACCGTCACGACGTGAGCGGCTGTCTGTTGCAACAATGTGGTAGAACGGCTGCTTTTTTGCGCCGCCGCGGGACAAACGGATGGTAACCATGGTTCAAATATTCCAGCAAATAAAGTCTAGCTAAAACACAGATTCAACGAACGTATTAAATAACGTCTTCAATGAAACGTGCGTAAAAGCTCAAAAAGGCCCAAGCCCAAGCGTGCCCAAGCCAAAAAAGTGCTCTAACACTGCCCAGCACTTCCTTCAGGGGTAACCCCTAATTGTACCTGATGCGGAGCTACATGCCAAACCCGGGGGGTAGTTTTCCTTGCATGCCGCGCATCATCTTGGCCATACCACCCTTGGACATCTTTTTCATCATGCGACTCATTTGCATATGCTGCTTCATCAACTTGTTGATGTCCTGAACATTTAAACCTGCGCCAGTCGCAATTCGCTTTTTGCGAGAGCCCTTAATGACCGCCGGGAAACGACGCTCTTGTGGCGTCATGGAATTAATCAGCGCGATCATTTTGGTGAAATCTTTGTCGTTCGCCTGTTTTTTAACGGCATCGGGCAGATCGGCAGCACCGGGTAATTTTTCAAGCATGGCTGCCATGCCACCCATATTGGCCATTTGTTCCAGCTGATCACGCATATCTTCAAGGTCAAAGTTCTTGCCCTTCTTCATTTTCTTGGCAAATTTCTCTGCCTTGACGTGATCAACCTTGGCGGTGACTTCCTCGACCAGGGACACCACATCCCCCATGCCCAAAATGCGCGATGCAATGCGATCAGGATGGAACAACTCAAGGGCGTCAGTTTTTTCGCCTGAGCCGATGTATTTGATCGGTTTGCCTGTGACCATCCGAACCGACAAGGCCGCACCACCACGAGCATCACCGTCAGTTTTAGTCAGCACGACCCCTGTCAGTGGCAAAGTTTCACCAAAAGCTTTAGCTGTGTTAGCCGCATCCTGACCTGTCATGGCATCCACGACAAACAAGGTTTCGATCGGGTTTAGCGTGCTGTGTAGTGCACTGATCTCGTTCATCATGTCGGCATCAATGGCCAATCGACCGGCGGTATCAACCAACAACACATCAACAAAAGCTTTTTTGGCTTCCGCCAATGCCGCGGTGGCAATGTCGTTTGGCGACTGACTGTCGTTACTTTCAAAAAACGCAACGTCTACTGATTCAGCCAGTGTTTGCAGCTGTTTGATGGCTGCCGGACGGTATACGTCACAGCTGACCACCATGACTTTTTTACGGTCTTGTTCTTTTAGACGACGCGCAAGCTTACCCACGGTGGTGGTTTTACCAGCACCCTGCAGACCCGCCATTAACACCACGGCTGGCGGCTGGGTAGCCAGATTCAGGTGCTCAGTTTGGGCCCCCATAACTTCAACGAGTTCGTCGTTGACCACTTTGATAAGCGCCTGGCCCGGGGACAGGCTGCCCAGCACTTCTTGACCAAGGGCTTTTTCGCGCACACGGTCTACGAACGTTTTGACCACCGGCAACGCTACATCGGCTTCGAGCAGGGCCATGCGAACCTCGCGCATGGTATCCTTGATATTGTCTTCGCTGAGGCGCCCCTGTCCGCGTAACTGCTTTACCGTGCGGCCAAGTCGCTCACTTAATGAATCAAACATGTTTAGTGCTTACCCTAGGTGATTCTCGGTATCAACGTGCCCAGTATAACGATCTGCACACATCTAAGCCTGCACGATGACTAACTATTTACCTGCCATCGCCGTGGCCTGCCTGTATTTCGCGGCAAGCTACCTGCTGTTTATCAGCCTTCGAGAACCTGCAAACCTTGCAGACGGGACACGTTCAGGCAAACGCCCGGCTCTTTGGATTGCTGGGCTTGCAGCTTTAGCACACGCGTTTATCGATTTTGCTCGCTCAGGTTTCCCGGAGGCTGTCAGCCTGCCGTTCTTCACCGCCTTTTCTGTCACGCTATGGTTCATTGTCGTCATTCAATTGCTGATGTGCATACGACACCCCGCAGATTATCTTGGCCTGGCGATATACCCCTTGGCCGCAATCGCCTTGCTTGCCAGCGTATGGTCTGGTTCCGAAAGCCAAACCCTGTCAGCCGCTTTGCAAATGCACGTGTTGTTATCTATAACCGCTTACGCCGTTCTAGCGCTGGCAGCAGCGCAGGCCATTTTAGTGTTGGTGCAGCGCCGCTTTCTAAACAATCATCAGCCAGGCGGGTTCATGCGAGCTCTGCCCCCGTTAACCAGCACCGAATCGCTGTTGTTTTTATTGTTACGGGTTGGGTTTGTGTTACTGACATTGTCTTTAGCCAGCGGTTTTGTGTTTCTTGAAGACATGTTTGCCCAGCACTTGGTCCATAAAACGGTGCTGTCGTGCGTTGCCTGGCTTATATTTGCCGTGTTGCAGTTTGGTATGTGGCGTTTTGGCTGGCGAGGCACGCGCCTGGTTGGCTGGGTTCTGGGCGGATTCGCCGCTTTGCTGATCGCCTATTTCGGTAGCAAACTAGTGCTAGAGCTGATTCTCCAGCGCTGAAGTAATGATCTTGCTGCTATCATGACCCCGTCAACAAGCCACAAGAGGGCCCAACTTACTTGAACGCCATCCCTACCGGTGCACTGTTTTTTATTCTGATGCTACTGGTGCTTATATCCGGATTTTTTTCCGGTTCAGAAACGGCGCTCATGTCGTTGAATCGCTATCGTCTGCGCCACTTGGCCAACAACGGCAATAAAGCTGCGCTGCGAACGGCCAAATTACTCGAACAACCCGAACGCTTAATCAGCCTTATTTTACTGGGCAACAATTTTGTCAACATTCTTGCCTCTGCTATTGCGACCGTCATTGCACTTCGTCTTATGGGCGAACCAGGCATTGCTGTAGCCACCGGGTTATTAACGCTGGTTATTCTGGTGTTTGCTGAAGTGACACCAAAAACCTTTGCAACCAGGCGCTCCGAGCAAGTTGCGTTTGTCGCATCTGCAGTTTATGGACCGCTTTTGGCTGTAACGTATCCGCTGGTTTACGCTATCAACTGGATAAGCCAACGCATTCTTAACCTGTTTAATGTCAATGAACGCACAGCCGAGCATGAGCGCTTGAGCAGCGAAGAGTTACGCACCGTTGTCAATGAAACAAAGGGCATGATTCCAGCCCGACACCGCGACATGCTGCTGAACATACTCGACTTGGGCTCCATTTCAGTTAACGACATTATGGTACCGCGTAACGATATTATCGGTATCGATTTAGAAGACCCCTGGGAAGACATTCTTCAACAAATTACCAATAGCCCGCACAGTCGATTGTTGGTGTTCAGAGAAAATGTTGACGCTGTTGTTGGCTTTGTATACCTGCGCAAAATGCTTGATGGTTTGCGCGCTGGCAACCTGACACAAAGCTACCTTGAATCGGTGGTTCGCGACCCGTACTTCATTCCAGAGGGCACCACATTAACAGTGCAGTTGCTCAATTTTCAACGCGAAAAACGACGTGTCGGATTGGTGGTAGATGAATACGGAGATATTCAAGGGCTGCTAACTCTGGAAGACATACTCGAAGAAATCGTCGGTGAGTTTGATAACGACCCGCACATAACACCGCAGGAAATTCGCCCACAACCCGACGGCGGATTTATCATTGATGGTACAGCGCAAATTCGTAACCTGAACAAAGCGCTCAACTGGAGTCTGCCCTCCGACGGACCAAAAACGCTTAATGGTATTGTGCTGGAGCACTTTGAAAACTTTCCTGAAGCAGGTGCCACGTTCCGCTATAACGATCATCCAATGACTATCATGGAGGTCGAAGACAACCGCGTCTTACAAGTTTATATCGATGCTGCGCCAAACAATGACGACAACGCAGACGATGACGAACCCACCGTGGCTGCACACAACGTCAACTAAACGTGTCCAAAGCTAAATCTCAATACCAGTGCACTGACTGCGGAGCCATAGCAAACAAGTGGAACGGTCAATGCGCAGACTGCGGTGCGTGGAACACACTCGAAGAAGCACTGGCTACCAGCGGTGCGAAAACCAGCAACCCACGTTTTGAAGGCTACGCGGGTAACAGCCAAATTACATCGGCAGCCAAAGTATCGTTAAAGGCCGAAGCCCGAGTCGGTACTGGTCTGAGCGAGCTTGACCGAGTACTCGGTGGTGGTTTAGTCAACGGCTCTGTCACCTTGCTCGGGGGCGATCCGGGCATCGGCAAATCAACGTTATTGGTGCAATGCCTTGCCAACCTGTCCACGTCTCATAACACCCTGTACATCACCGGTGAAGAATCGTTGCAGCAAGTGGCCATGCGTGCCAAGCGTCTCGAATTACCGCAGGAAAATTTAAATTTGCTGGCCGAAACCCGGGTCGAAGCCATCCTTGCACATGCGGCCAAAGAAAAGCCTGACTTCATGGTTATAGACTCCATACAAACCGTCTATACCGAGCTACTCAATTCAGCACCGGGTGCTGTAGCGCAGGTCAGAGAAAGTGCAGCTCGCCTGGTTCGTTACGCCAAACAATCCGGCACCGCCGTGTTTTTGGTGGGCCATGTGACCAAAGAGGGTGCATTGGCTGGTCCTCGTGTGCTTGAACACATGGTGGACACGGTTTTGTATTTTGAAGGCGAATCCGGCAGCCGCTATCGGGTTATACGAGCGGTGAAAAATCGCTTTGGTGCAGTAAACGAATTGGGTGTATTCGCTATGGGCGAAAAAGGCCTGCAAGTTGTGAAGAACCCTTCTGCGATCTTTTTATCAAAACATCCAGAACCTGTCAGTGGCAGCGTTATTCTGGTAACAAGAGAGGGCACACGACCACTATTGGTCGAAGCTCAAGCACTGGTTGATACCAGCCATGCGGGCAACCCCCGACGCGTCGCATTAGGACTGGAACAAAATCGTCTGGCGATGTTACTGGCCGTCATGCATCGGCATGCAGGTATCGCCATGTTTGATCAGGATGTGTATGTCAATGTCGTTGGAGGTGTGCGGATTTCGGAAACCGCGGCTGACTTGCCCATACTGCTGGCAGCGTTATCTTCGTTTAAAAACCGGCCCCTGCCGTCAGACTTGGTGGTTTTTGGGGAGATTGGTCTGGCTGGCGAGGTTCGACCCGTCGCCAACGGCGAGGAGCGGCTGCAAGAGGCCGCCAAGCACGGATTCAAGCGCGCCATTGTGCCGCAGGCCAACAGACCCAAAGCGACCATCAAGGGTTTCAAGGTTGATGGCATTCATCGGCTTCATGAGGCGCTTGATTTGCTAGACTAGGCGACATTCAGGCATGCAGTCAGACAGGAATCTCCGGTGGTCACCAAAACGGTAAAAATAGCCAAATCCACACGTTTTGAAGACGCGCTCGGCGAACTCGAAACCATCGTCAAAACATTGGAAGCTGGTGATCAACCACTAGACTCATCTTTGGGACAATTTGAACGCGGTGTGGCGCTTGCTCGCTTCTGCCAGCAAAGCCTTGTGGCTGCCGAACAAAAAGTCAGACTGCTCACCAATGAGGACGGGGAAGAAACCCTGGAAGAGTTTGACGCTGACAGTGAGTGACTTCAGTGCCCGCTTAACGGAGTACAAATTGCGCGTTGATTTGGCGCTTGAACAATACCTGCCCGCGCAGAGCGACAACAGCAATAACACACAATTGCAAGCAGCCATGCGTTACGCCATTACCAATGGTGGCAAACGTGTCAGACCAGTGCTCACTTATGCCACGGGTGCAGCGCTGGGTATTCCATTAGAAAAACTCGACGTGGTTGCCAGTTCGGTCGAAATGATGCACGCCTACTCTTTAGTTCATGACGATTTGCCTGCCATGGACGACGATGACTTACGCCGCGGCGTTCCAACGTTACATCGGCAGTTCGACGAAGCCACTGCCATTTTGGCAGGGGACGCTTTGCAAGCATTGGCCTTCACTGTATTAGCAACCAACCCTGACACCACAATCCCGCCAGCAGCGCGTTTACAAATGATCGCAGTGCTGGGTGAAGCCAGCGGCGCAAACGGTATGGCCGCCGGACAAGCAATCGATTTAGCATCGGTGGGAAAATCACTGACACTGGAACAAATTGAAGACATGCACCGGCATAAAACCGGCGCGTTAATCAGAGCCAGCGCACGACTGGCCGTGATTGCTGCCAATGAAGATAACTCCGACTTGTGCAACAAAATTGACGCCTATGCTGGCGCTATTGGCCTGTCTTTTCAAATTGTAGATGACATCCTGGACATAACCGGCGACACCGAAACCCTGGGCAAAACCCAGGGTGCTGACATCGCGCTGAACAAACCCACTTACCCGGCCCTGTTGGGACTGGACGGCGCGAAAGACTATGCTCACAAAATGCATAACACTGCCGTTGAGAGTTTAAGCGGGTTGGGGCAAGAGTTTGATGAATTGCGTTCACTTTCCGAATTTATCGTAAAAAGAACAAATTAGACGCAGGCTTGCGGCTTATCAGCGAACCGGTAGCTTGTCATCAACAGGCCATAGCCCCCATAATTAAGGATCTATGGATATCCGCATACATGACTAGCCACAATTTGTATCCTTTGCTCAGTGCTGTAAATCTACCAGCCGACCTACGCGAACTAGACGAAGCACAACTGCCACAGTTCTGTGATGAGCTGCGTCAGTATGTGATCGACTCTGTTGCCGTCACCGGTGGGCATCTGGGTGCCAGCCTGGGCACCATTGAACTTACCGTGGCTTTGCATTACGTGTTCAACACACCCCATGACAAGCTGGTTTGGGATGTTGGTCATCAAACATACGGACATAAGATAATAACTGGTCGTCGTGACCAAATGATCAGCATGCGCAAACGCGGTGGCTTGGCAGGCTTTCCCAATCGCGAAGAGTCAGACTACGACACCTTCGGTGTTGGTCACTCAAGTACATCGGTCAGTGCCGCGCTGGGCATGGCTTTAGCCGCGCAACAAGATAACGAAGACAAAGAACCCAAAGATCAGCAAAAGGCCGTGGCGGTCATCGGTGATGGCGCATTAACAGCAGGCTTGGCCTACGAGGCTTTAAATCATGCTGGTGGTGTTAAAGCCGATATGATTGTTGTGCTAAACGACAACGACATGTCGATCTCACCCAATGTGGGTGCGATGAATAAATACCTGGCGCGTATGTTAACCGGCAAGTTTGTATCCGGCGCGCGTGAGGGCAGTAAGCGAGTACTAAGCAAAGTACCCACCATGCTCGAGCTGGCGCGACGCACAGAAGAGCACGTCAAAGGCATGGTTGTACCCTGCTCTCTGTTTGAAGAACTCGGATTTAACTACTTTGGCCCGGTTGATGGACACGATGTCGAATCACTTGCCGACGTGCTAAGTAATATGCGCGAACTCAAAGGACCGTTGTTCTTGCACGTGGTGACTAAAAAAGGTCACGGCTATAAGTACGCCGAAGAAGACCCGCTAGCCATGCACGCCATGACACCATTCGATCCGGCTACCGGAAAAAGCCTAAAAAGCACCAAGTCCAATTCGCCGACTTACACACAAGTGTTTGGCCAGTGGCTTTGCGACATCGCTGCTATCGATAAAAAAGTTGTGGGCATTACCCCTGCCATGCGTGAAGGTTCGGGCATGGTTGAATTTGAAAAAAAATTCCCTGAGCAGTATTTTGATGTGGGCATAGCCGAGCAACATGCTGTGACCCTGGCAGCAGGCTTGGCTTGTGGTGGCATGAAGCCGGTTGTGGCTATTTACTCCACCTTTTTGCAGCGCGCATACGATCAATTAGTGCACGACGTTGCCATTCAAAACCTGCCTGTCTTATTTGCTATTGATCGTGCCGGCTTGGTGGGTCCTGATGGTCCAACTCATGCTGGTAGTTTTGACTATAGCTTTATGCGCTGTTTACCAAACATGGTCATCATGGCGCCGGCTGATGAAAACGAGTGTCGACAAATGTTGTACACCGGTTATAAACACGATGGACCGGCGTCAGTCAGATATCCTCGCGGCGGTGGCTCTGGTGTTCCGGTCGAAGAAGACATGCAGGCCTTAAACATTGGTAAAGCACTACCGCTTTCAACTGGCAAAGATGTCGCCTTGTTGGCATTTGGCACTATGGTTGAACCTGCGAAAAAACTGGCCGATGAAATGGGCTATACCGTGGTTAATATGCGTTTCGTCAAGCCACTTGATACAGCATTAATCGACACGCTCACACACGATCACCGGCTGTTAATCACTCTCGAAGAAAACGCGATTGCCGGCGGTGCTGGTGCCGGTGTAGCTGAGTACCTGTCCACTAAAAACAACGTCACACCAATCCACATAATCGGCCTGCCCGATGAATTTGTTGATCACGGTGACAGAAACGAACTGCTGGAACAATGTCGTTTAGATGAAGCTGGACTGCGCGCACAAATAGAGGCCGTGGTTTCAGCTGAAGACGCTTTACGCCAATTCGGTTAACCTCTGCGCAACCGTTACATCAAACCACTGACTGCAACTGTGTTGCGCCAGAACATTTACTCGTTGATCATTCTGCGGCACATACCCCGCCATCGTGTTTGCTGCGGCCTCATCGGTATTGTTTTGTTCGCTTAAATGTCCCAGTAAAATCGTGTGTAAGCCTTTGTGATCAATTCGCTTGATTAATTCTCCGGCTTGTACATTTCCAAGGTGCCCAAAATCAGATCGTATTCTGGCTTGCAAACTGATCGGGTACGGCCCATGTCTGAGCATGTGCTCGTCGTAGTTACTTTCCACCAACAAAACATTAACATTTTTCAGCATCGCTTCAACATGCGGTGTGCTCGTGCCCAAATCAGTGACACAGGCAAAGCTGACAGACTGATAGTTGAAAACATACTGACAAGATTCGGCCGCGTCATGTGGTGTAGGAAACGGTTCAATCTTAATGTCACCAATATTAAAACCCTGGTGCGCGCTGATTAAATGAGTATGGGGAAACCGTTTATCGCGCAGTGCATTATAAGTGCCGTGCGTAAGCCAAACCGGCGTTGCGAATTTTCTGGACAAAGGCCCGACACCACGAATGTGATCACCGTGTTCGTGCGATATCAATACACCATCAATATTAGCCGGGGACAAACCCAGCTTGGCCATTCTTGCAGTGGTTTCTTTTAAGGTAAATCCGCAATCGAGTAACAGCAGCGTTTCTGCAGAACGAATCAGCAGTGCATTGCCAGCACTGCCACTGCCAAGGGACGCAACTTGCAGCACTTAAATAATCTGCTCTCGAATGGCTGACAGTATTGATAACTCCAGCTCTTTCTCCAGAGATTCGCCACCGACTTGCGATAAAAGCACTCGCACCGCACTCACATGTACGGGCGTCATCGAAACAAGAATAGCCGGGGCATCTGCACCGGTAGATACCTCCATGCTACCGACGCTGGCATCGGTCGCTAGAACCTGGTATTCGAGCTGCTCTACCGCGCGTTGAACCTCTTTGAAGGACGGCAAAAAACCTTTGTTTACAACAAGCTGGCTACCAGATGCAGTGGTTTGCAAAACAGCGTCGTCCAGCACTGCACTGGCTTGTGGCTCAGAGAGAATGCCTTGTGCTTTTTGCTCTTCGGCTCCCATGAAAACCAACAAGCCAGAGAGCAATTGCGACACTTGTTCCGGGTCGTGACTGGATGCAGGCCATTTATCGTTTTGAGCGTCATCGACATCGTCAGCATTAAGCATCATTGACCTGGCAAACACACGAGTGCCAGTGCCATTACGTTCCAACCGGAACATATAGCGGGAAACCTGGTCGTCGCTTGAGATCAGGTTTTTTAACAATCCCCCACTCTTACCATCGTCAGAGCGCCATTGCGTCACAACCAAGCCAGTTGTAGGTTCAGTTCTCTCAACGGCCATTTTTTGCTTACGAATAAATTCAAGCACTAATGGCCAGATAGTTTCAGCTGACTGATTCAATTCAAGCCAGTTTTGGTTGCCACGTCGGACGTACTGAGCACCAGCGAAAGTTGGCAGCAATCGATTACGTGTCAAAGAGCCTGGCTCGTTACCGGGTAATATAAATTGCTCGCCATTACTAATGCTGGTTAAATCAGGCGGGACTTGCAGCTGCTTTGCGTCTGTGGATCCAGAGCTGTAAACCACTTCAGGGCTGCTTTGCGGGTTGTTGAAACCGCACCCACTGAGCACCAAAGCGAACAATGAGATTGGTAACGCTATTACTGCCTGGCTTTTGCGTGTCATCTTTGTATGCAATTGTTAGGTGAAGAAAGTTGAATTAAATAAAGTTTGTTAACAAGTTCTTATAGACAATAAACTTCCACACAACCCTTACAGTGCACCCGCTTTTTCCAGGGCTGCTCGTACGGGCGCATGGAATTCTTCTGCCAAGGGGGTTAATGGCAAGCGGATACCCGCACCCATTTTGCCCATTTGCGATAAGGCCCATTTTACCGGTATCGGGTTTGACTCCAGAAACAGACCAGAGTGCAGATCTTCCATTTTTGCATCAAGTGCTTCGGCTGTGGCTCTATCACCAGCAAGCGCTGCCACACACATGTCGTGCATTAATTTGGGTGCAACGTTGGCAGTGACAGATATATTGCCCTTGGCACCGGCCAATATGCTTTCCCGAGCCGTACCATCATCACCAGTGACAACCATGAAATCATCAGGGCACGCGGCGACTAATTCTTTTATGCGCTCAACTGTACCAAAAGCTTCTTTAATGCCAATGATGTTACTGATCTTAGCCAACCGCGCTGTGGTTGCAACTTGCATATCCAAAGACGTCCGGCCCGGTACGTTATATAAAATTTGAGGTATGGCTACAGCACTGGCAACGGCTTTAAAGTGTTGGTATAGCCCTTCCTGGGTTGGCTTGTTGTAATACGGCGTTACCAAAAGACACGCATCAGCGCCTGCGGCAGCAGCATGCTTGGTTAGCTCAATGGCTTCGGACGTGGAGTTAGCACCCGTGCCGGCCACAACAGGCACTCGCTTGTTAACGAGTTTAACGACGCGTTTGATGACATCAGCGTGCTCAGGTACGCTCAACGTAGAAGATTCACCACTGGTTCCCACCGCCACGATCGCGTCGGTGCCTGCGTCCAGGTGAAACTCAACCAACCCGTCCAACGCCGTCTGATCGACTGACCCGTCGTCCAGCATTGGCGTGGCCAATGCCACCATACTGCCCTGATACATGTTTTTCCTCACACCCGCAGCTCATCAAATGTACGCCTCGTCATCACACATTGTATATGACACGTAGCGCACACGGCAGGAAATGGCCATGGAATTAAAATCGGAGATTAAAAGGGGAGCGAATAAAGGGGACGGAGGGATTTAATTTTGTCCATACACTACGTGTGGACAAAATTAAATCCCTCCGTCCCCTTTATTCCGTCCCCTTTATTCTTCGTGCACTTTAGTTCGTCTGTTTATCAGACCTTACTTGGTGGCGGGTGTGGCGGATCTGGATTTTTCACGCCGACTTTCGACGCGTGGCCAGGCATTAAGCACAGCCTGAATCAGTGTGGCTAGCGGTATTGCGAAGAAAACGCCCCATAACCCAAACAGACCGCCAAAAAACAACACAGCAACAATGATGGCCAGTGGGTGAAGATTGACCACCTCTGAGAACAGCAGCGGCACTAACACATTGCCGTCTAGTATTTGAACCAGCTGATACACCAGCAGCAAGTACCCAAGCTTGGCCGTAAAACCCCATTGAAAAAAAGCAATGAGCGCAATTGGCACAGTCACAGCAACCGCGCCCACGTAGGGTACGATAACCGACAAACCAACAAGAAAGCTCAGCAGCAGCGAATAGCGTAAATCCATAACCGCAAACACCAGATAAGACGCCACCCACACAATCACAATTTCGACAAATTTGCCGCGTATGTAATTAGCAATTTTCTGGTCGACCTCGCGCCAAACCTGAAACGACAATTCACTGCGCTTGGGAACGAAGTTACTGGCCCAGCTCAATAGTTTGTCTTTATCTTTTAACGTAAAGAAGACCATGAACGGTACAAGCACGACGTACACGCTAATAAGGATAATAGTGCCAAGACGTGCCAGTGAGAAAGACAATACAGATTGTCCAAAGTTACCCATCTCATTACCAAAGTTGGTAATCATGCCGTTTATTTGCTCTACGGTAAAAACTTCCGGGTAAAGCTCTGGCAAGCGAAGCAGTTGCTCCTGCCCTTTGGCAATCATGCCAGGCAATTCTCTGACGAATTGAGTGAGCTGCTGAGATAGCACTGGCAACAACACAAACAACACAAGCAATGACAAGGTAACAAACAGAAGTAAAACGATTGTCACAGACAAGGTCCGCGGTACACCCCAGCGTTCAGTGGTAGCCACAACGCCTTCTAACAAATAGGCCAAAACTAAAGCGACAACAACCGGAGCGAGTATGCCGCCAAACAACCAAAGTAGTCCGAAAAGACACAACAACATCAGCGCCAGAATAACGGCCTGAGGATCTGAGAAGTTACGGTTATACCAGTCGCGAATGATATCCAGCATTGCCGGTGCGACTCCTGTTGCCTTGGTTGATTTTGGTGTGTTGGCTGGCTTCATTTCCAGTCCATTATGCCACTACCTGTGTAAGGATTGAGGCCCACACCTGCGGATTAGCCTTGTGATGCAAAAATGATGCAAACGCGAATTATTGACGCGACAACACAGTGACAGAACGTACCTGCCAGCCTATCAGCTTGAGTGTGAAGAACAGTAATGCTGTGCAAATTGAAATAATTCGTCCATTAAATGCGTACTGAAATTCTGTTTTTGTCGAACAAAGTAAAAGGTTCGCAGCACAGGTGGCTTGGTAGGAATTGACACCAACTGGCCCAATTTCACTTCTTTTACCAACGCAGTCGCTGACACAATCGATATACCCATACCAGCCTGCACAGCACCTTTTATCGCTTCGGTACTGCCCAGTTCAAATGGTTGATTAAGTTGATCTTCGTGTAAACCGTGCGTCGCAAGAAAACTGGCGATCACACTTCGAGTACCTGAACCATCTTCACGAAAAATAAAAGGATGATCGACCAAATCCGCAGGAGCTATGACTGACTGCTTGGCCAACACATGATTAGGCGGCACAATCACCCGGAGCTCATCAGCCTGACAAGCTTCAACCAACAAATACTGGTTATTAACCTCGCCTTCAACAATACCTAAATCGATTGTGTTATCGGCCACCATGTTGACAATGGCATCAGTGTTAGCAACTTTTAAACGCACCTGCACATCAGGAAAGTTGGTTTGAAAATCTCCCAGTAAGCCTGGCAGCATGTATTCTGCAATCGTGGTGCTGGCACCCAGTGTCACCAAACCCGAAGTGTCGCCAGTGAGCGACTTAACCGATTCGTGCATGTCGCCGTACAACCCGATAATTTGATCGGCGTACTTGAGCACCTCTTCACCAGCACGCGTCAAGCTGATGCGATTATTCTTGCGATCAAACAAACGTGTATTAAAGTCGGTTTCAAGCTGCCTGATTTGATGCGTGACTGCCGGCTGCGTCATGTGCAGGACCTCGGCAGCTTTAGTGAAGCTCAGCACACTGGCAACGGTGTGGAATACCTGTAGTCGTCGATCTGACATGAGCGTGCGCCGTCTGGTCGGAGGATAAAGTGTCGAATTCCTATCATACTCTGCTCCGCGCCACCATGAGTCTGGCTATACTGAGAATCTGCGACGCATTAATGGGGACGGAGGGATTTAAGGAATAAAGGGGACGGAGGGATTTAATTTTGTCCATACACTACGTGTGGACAAAATTAAATCCCTCCGTCCCCTTTATTCCTTAAATCCCTCCGTCCCCATTAATGCGCTAGTAACCAGATTGGTGAGTATACGGTGTCACACGACGTTCAAACAATTGTGATTGGAGCTGGGGTTGTCGGGCTGGCGATCGCCAGCAGTTTGTCTCAGGCCGGTCACGATGTGCTGATTCTGGAAAGCAAACACCTTTTTGGCAGCGAAACCAGCGCACGTAACTCAGAGGTTATACACGCCGGCATCTACTACAAGCGAGATTCCCTCAAAGCTCAATTATGTACACGTGGCAAAAAGTTGCTGTATGAATACTGCGAGCAACATGCTGTCCCGTACAAGCGTTTGCAGAAAATTATCGTCGCAAGCTCTGAAAACCAGGTCGAAGAGCTCAAGGGTATTCGCGCACGGGCCGAACAAAACGGTGTGAATGATTTGCAATCAATCAGCGCTAATGACATCGCACACATGGAACCCGCAATCGTAGCCTTGGCAGGTTTGCTTTCCCCTTCCACTGGCATAATCGATAGTCATTCATTGATGTTAAGCCTGCTTGGAAAGGCGGAGCAGCATGGAGCGATGATCGCCTACAACAGCCACGTACAATCAATCACACCAATAGCAAGCGGGTTTAGTTTAAAAGTACTCAACGGACAAACCACTGATGTTAATTGTGCAAACGTGATTAATGCAGCAGGCCATGGTGCTTGTGCATTGGCCAGAGCAACAGTTGATTTAGCTGAGCAGCAGGTGCCAACAGAGCGTTTTTCCAAAGGTAATTATTTTCGTCTGCAAGGCAAAACACCGGTGAGTCGATTGATTTACCCCGTACCCGAACCCGGTGGCTTAGGAGTGCATATCACTATAGACATGGCAGGCCTTAGTCGTTTTGGTCCAGATGTTCAACCGCTGGAAGTGCTCGACTACCACGTTGACGAAACACGCAGTCTAAACTTTTACGATGCAATTAGACGCTATTGGCCGGCGCTCAAAGATCGCACGCTGATTCCCGACTATGCAGGTGTTCGACCTAAAATAGAAATCAAAGGAGAGCTGTACGATGATTTTATTATCCAAACTGAGGAAACACACACCTTTAAAGGTTTGGTCAATCTGTTTGGCATCGAATCCCCAGGCCTGACCGCCAGTCTGGCTATCGCAGAGCGAGTTCGTGATGGTTTGGCAGCGCAGTAATTTTGCAGGCCATAACAGGGGGTCATAACAGGGGGTCAGGTCTTTGATTTTGAATGGATGGAGAGCCATCATAAAGAACGTAGGTTTTAATTGAAACTTACGTTCGTTATGAGGCTTCCATCCATTCAAAATCAAAGACCTGACCCCCTGTTAAATCCGTCACCTTTATTTAGCCGAGCAAGGGTGCTGGGGTGACTTTTAGGATTTCTTCGTAGCTGGTTTTACCTTGAGCCACTTTGGCAAGACCACTGACTCGAAGGGGTCGCATACCATCTTTAAAAGCTTGCTTGCGCAGATCTTCTAAATGCACATCTGGAACGATCATTTCCTTTACACCCGGAGTGAGCTGCAACAACTCATAAATACCAGCACGACCAAGAAAGCCTGAGTTACGGCACTCAAGGCAACCGACCGCCTTGTGCACCTCTTTTGGAGGCTCGGCCTTCCAGGGCGCCATCATTTCATTCCAATATTCCACATCCACATCGGTTGTTTCAACACAATGCGGGCAGAATGTTCTGATTAACCGTTGCGCAATAACGCCAATAAAGGTTGATCGGATTAAGTAATAAGGCACGCCAAGTTCCAACATACGAGTGATTGCAGCTGGCGCATCATTGGTGTGCAAAGTTGAAATAACCAAGTGTCCCGTTAGTGCTGCTTGCACAGCCATTTGTGCTGTTTCAAGATCTCGTATTTCACCCACCATTATGATATCAGGATCTTGTCTTAGTAACGTGCGCACTCCAGAGGCAAAATCCAATTCAATATTGTGCTGAACCTGCATCTGATTAAACTCTGGCACAATCAATTCGATTGGGTCTTCAATGGTGCATAAGTTAACTTCAGGGGTAGCCAAAAGTTTTAAGCTACTGTAGAGCGTTGTTGTTTTACCCGAACCTGTTGGCCCGGTGACCAGCAAAATGCCATTGGGCTGTTTGATCATGTCATTCCAGATGCCCGCCTCACGCGCATCAAATCCTAGTTGCGTTTGGTTCTTTACCAGCACGTCTGGATTAAATATTCGCATAACCATCTTTTCGCCAAAGGCTGTTGGCATGGTGGATATACGCAGCTCCACTTCTTTACCTTCAGCATTACGCGTTTTCAAGCGACCATCCTGCGGTCGTCGCTTTTCGGCGACATCCATGCGACCTAATATTTTAAGCCGACTGGTTACCGCGCTCATGACACCAGCAGGCATGTCATACACCTGTTGCATCACACCATCAATTCGAAAACGAACACCACCATCGTCACGACGGGGCTCAAGGTGAATATCACTGGCTCGTTGTTCGTAGGCATACTGCAGCAACCAATCCACGATACTGACCACATGTGAGTCATTAGCTTCAAGCTTGCCACCGCGACCCAACTCCATGAGTTGTTCAAGATTTTGAACAGCACTGGATGTGTTCATGTGGTCGTTATTAGCACCAAGAACCGATTTGGACAGCGAATAAAATTCAACCAGAAGACGACGAATATCATCCGGATTACAAACAACCAGTCGAATTTCTTTTTGCAACACACGGTGTAGCTCAGCCTGCCATTCATCGTAATAAGGCTCGGCTGTACCAAACACAACATAGTCTTTGGTTACTTCCACACAAATAACATTAAAGCGGGTTGAATAAGCAGACGAGGTGACCGCTGTCACGGCAGGCACATCAACTTTTAACGGGTCAATTCGAAGCCAGGGAAGCCCCACTTTGTCCGCCAGCCATTTGGACAAATATTCAAGGTCAATCCTGATATTCTCATCACTGGGCAGAGTCCAGCCACTGTTGGCTATACGCTCTAAAGGACCCAGGGTATTGGCTTTGTCTTTAGGCTGCGACAAGGACAGCAACAATTGCGAATTAGACTCTTCTATGAGACCTTCTTGCAACAAGCCTTCGAGTACAGCACCAAGCTCCAGCTTGCCGGTAACAGGATCGACAAAGCGCCTGGCTTGATCGTTGAGCACATCGCTGGTATTGGACAGAGCGGTATTAGACACGGGCGGTATTCGCTGATGGCAAAGTAACTAGACCTTTATCGGCGAAAATCTGATTCAGTGGAATATTTCGTCCGTGCGCGGGTTTTATATGACAGACTTCGCAATTTTGCGGCGCATTAATGGCCGTTTAAGAATGGAAGGACTATGACAAGCAAAATTCTGATTATTTACGACACCAACGGCGGCAACACCTATGCCATGGCCAAGCAGGTAGCTCGTGGAGTAGAGCGCTTGGCTAATTGCGAGGCGGTTATACGCAGTGTGCCCAAAGTTTCCAACAACCTTAGTGCAAGCCAGAGCCCCGTTCCCGATTCAGGCGCACCTTATGTTCAGCTTAGCGATTTGGAATCACTCGATGGGCTAATCGTTGGCAGCCCTACGCACTTCGGCAATATGTCTGCGTCGTTAAAACACTTTTTTGACCAAACATCATCTCAGTGGCTTAGTGGCGAACTAGCTGGAAAACCTGCAGCCGTGTTTACATCAACCGGAAGCTTGCATGGCGGTCAAGAAGCAACGTTGTTAACGATGCTCATTCCTTTATTGCACCATGGCATGATTATCAGCGGTCTGCCCTATTCTCATCCTGGTTTAATGAAGACTCGCGCTGGCGGCACACCCTATGGTGCAAGCCACATGGCCGGAGAACGCGGAGATATAAAAATGGACGACATCGAATCAGAACTTTGCATCCTGCTGGGTGAACGTGTGGCTGGCCTTGCCCTGAAATTGAAAAGCTAAAGCTTCGGATAAATCGAGCAGATGAAAAACTTAACTTATAAAAAACTCAGCTTTTAAAAAACTAACTTATGTTCGCTCTGCCATCGCATAAAACAATCCACCCTCTTTCCAAAACTCCACCGAGACACCTTCGTGGGAGGTTTGTTGTGCACGTAGTTCTTCAAGCTCTTTAGAATCTGCAGTAACAAACAAACTCATCGGCCTACCAGAGGTTTTTTGTTTGAATTTAACGTGCGCAGCCAACGCGCCACCAAGCGAGCAATAGCGAGAGCCGACCAGCTCATACGTGCTCAATACAGCTTTCGGTAACGCCAGTGCAAAAGATAATTGTTGCATTGAATTATCAAGACTGGCCAAAGAATCACCCCGGTATTCGGGTTCTAAGCGAGTGGTGTGATTCATAGCGACTTCTTTCACTGTGCGCAGCATGCGCTCGGACTCGGTACCGCTGTTATGCATCCAAAGCGAAACCATCATCACCATCACAGCAGCGGTCAAAGCTCTTAAACCCGGATGCCAGGCAGGCACTTTGAGCACGTGTAACAATCGCCTGAAAACAGAAGCGTAATTAGTGCCGAGCGATCGCTGATCAGCTTGCGCAATACCATGACCACTTGAATTACTAAGACCATCTGCATAATCAACAGCCCGCATCGAAACAAGCTGTTCCAGCTTTTTAGATGGCATGGTCAGCTTTGCGTAGTAGTCCCGCACCCGCTTATCTTGTTCTATCATGATTCTTCTTTCCTGGGCGCGTCGACCACCTTGAAAGTCTGTTGAGCATGTTGCTCTAGATGTGTTCTCAGCTTACCCTTCGCGCGATGAATCTGGCTTAACACAGTGCCACGAGACTGCTCAGTTAGTTCTGCAATTTCTGCAGCAGTGTGACCTTCAAACACCCAGAGAAACAAGACTTCGCGATCAATTTCGCGAAGTGCAGCCAGGCCCGCGGACAGCACACGGTCTTCACTGACGTAGTCAGAAGGATCGTGAGAGCGGGCATCGGGCATAAGCTCTTCCTCAAACGTGTCACTCGGAAAACGAGTGCGATGCCTGGCTTGATCAATAAACGCATTTCTAATAACCCGAAACAACAACGCTTTATCTGGATTCGGGCCATGTTTATCAACGACTTTCAGCCAACTTTCATGAACCAAGTCTTCAGCCATCTCGGCATGCGCGCACAAAGCGTGCGCGTAGCGGTAGGCCGAATGCAATAAGGACTCAAGTGTCGCTCTGGAAGTCGCCATAGGCCTTAGCTGCTCGCGTGCTCGCTGGCAGCACGCTCATTGATGACATCGATAATGCCTTGATGTCCGCCAGCCAGCGTATTACCCGTACGGTATTTGCCATTGATAATAATACTTGGCACGCCGGTTATCCCGGCTTGTCTGGCTCGGCCGATAGATCGCTTCAGAGCTGTTTCAACCGCCATGGATTTCATTGCGCTTGAAAACTCTTCAGCAGAGACACCTAAATCCATCGAAGCAATCCACTTGGCCACTTTCTTGGGGTCTTTCATTGGTTTTCGATCTTTGTGTATACGATCAAATAATTGATCGAACATACCGTCAGTTATACCCAAAGCTTCTGCTGCGTAAAAAGTCCGGGAATGCGTTTCCCAACTGGGATTCAGCGGAGGCGCTTCTCTGACAAAATCGACATAGTCGGGCTTGGTATCGTCCCATTTATTAATGGCTGGCTCGAATGCATAGCAATGCGGACAACCAAACCAGAAAAATTCCAGTACCTCAACGCGTGACTTGTCACGTGTTGGCATGGGCGCATCCAAGGTTTCGTACGGCAAAGCGCCTTGCGCCAGAGCATTGCTCAGCGGTGCGATGATACCCAAAGACGATGCTGACCCAACAGCGCCCACTGCCGCTACTCGGGTCATAAAACGACGTCGCGATAACTCTTCATTGATATTACTCATTTGATCTCCCGCTCTACAGCGTATTTGTAAGTCCAAACACCGATGACAATGAATCGCCGGCTGATGAGGCAACAACGAGCCCCGCCCCTGTTTGATTGCAACGCTGATTACATCAAGAGTAACGGGGGGTCAAAAAAAAGGGGGGGGTCAGGTCTTTGATTTTGCATAACAGGGGGTCAGGTCTTTGATTTTGAATGGAATTGACCCTTACGATCGCTATGATGGCTTCCATCCATTCAAAATCAAAGACCTGACCCCCTGTTATGACCCTCTGTTAAATCACTCCGTCCCCATTAATACAATCTAAAATTGCAATCAACCGATTGATAAAAACGTTGTGACTGATATGAGCAGAAAAAATCGTCGTAAGAAGCAAGCCGCTAGTCAAGCCAAGCCGAATCACCAACAAAATCAGGCTAAAACTGACAAAGCGCCACAAAAGGCCAAGCCACAAACTGCGCGCTCAAAGCCAAAATCCTCCTTATTGAATCGCCGAAACGCAATCAAAGCCTTAATTGCTGTTCCAGTGGCCGCCGTGGCAGGTACAGCCATTCACCGCTACGATGTAGAAAACAAGGACTTACATAAGCTTTCAGCCATTGGACAAGGAAAACCTGTGGTTGTTCAGGTCCATGACCCGTCTTGCCAACTGTGCAGAAGACTCATGAAAAATACCAAAGCGGCCTTAAAAAACAACCCTGATGTGGTCTATCGTGTGGCGGATATGACCGACGCCGAAGGCGGAAGCTTCCAGCGCAAACACAATGCAGACAAAGTGACCCTGGTGCTGTTTGATGCAGCTGGCAAAAAAGTCGACACACTTGAGGGAGTTCGAGAAGTCAATGAGCTTGAGGCACGCTTCGCCGCATTGTAGGTAGCTTGCCTGAGCTAAGGGAGTTAACGGGACGGAAAAGAATTAATGGGGACGGAGGGATTTGTTTTTGTCCACACGTCTTGTGTGGACAAAAACAAATCCCTCCGTCCCCATTAATTTGCGCGATAATCGTGGGATGAACAAACAATTTTTATCTCGCTGGTGCACGCTGATTGGCTACTTCGGGTTGCTGGCTCTGTTGTTAAGCTGGTTTACCTGGCTGGCACCACCAACCAATATTCCACGCGTAGTTCCCATTGTGCTGCTGGTCGTGCCGCTACTGTTTCCGTTACGTGGCTTGTTGCACGCGCGTCGCTACACGCATCAGTGGGTCACCTTTGTATCGATGTTTTATTTCGCCGTGGGTGTGGATGCGAGTTTTAATCACGGTGAGGGTCAAGCCTGGCTGGGCTATCTTACGGTGTTATTCAGCTTATTGTTATTTGTAGGCAGTATGTTCTTTGCTCGATTTACACCGTCGACTCGCTCAGCCGTTTTACCAGAGGAATAGTCACCTTTCGGTGTTCGCTAAGCGTAGCCTGGTCAAGCTGCTCCACTAAAGAATTCAGCGCTGCCATATTACGCGGATAACGGCGCAACACATAATCGATAACCTCTTCTCCAACCTCCATCGCGCGCGTCCCCATTAACAATGTCAGCGCCTCAGGTAACTCCTCATCGCTCAGCGCGTGCAATTGAAAAACCAGTCCCCAAGTCAAACGTGTTCTCAGATCGGGTAGCCCAATGCCAAGATCATCGATAGGCTGTTGCGATGCAAATATGAGTCTGGTATCCGTATCACGGCAACGGTTAATACAATGAAACAAATTTTCCTCGGCATCGCCTCGCAACAGATGCACATCGTCTATGCAAAGCAAGTCAGATTGTTCCATGCCCGACAAGGCATCGCTATTATTTGCCAAGTCACCCGTTAAATATGCAACCTGAAAACCACGCGCCGCGAAGTGTTGACAAGCAGCACTCAGCAAATGCGTTTTGCCACTGGATGATTCACCCCAGAAAAACAGCTGCCTTTCGTTTAGCTCGCCATCACACAATGCTTTTAACGCAGTCACAGCATCAGCGTTAGCGGCTCCACTGAGAAAGGTTTCAAACGATAACGAAGGTACCGTACCAAGTGGCAGAGTCAGTTGCGGGTGCAACATAAAGTATGTTTCAACCGTCTAACGCAAGTATTCGAAGGCAACAGAAATACCAGCGGCAAAGCGGCTCTCACTGGCGGAGCTTGGCGTGTTTGATTGTCGCAACCAGTCTTTCGTACCTGCCGCACGCCCAACCGTTGACAGCGCACTTCGAGGTAGCACTGCAAACACCATCCCGCTACTCAGCACCTCTTTTGGATAAACCGCATCAACCCCTTCGATAGAACTCAGGAATGACATGACTTCAGAATAGTTTTTGGTGGTGCGCAACGGACTGATCCAAAGCAAGCCTTCGGCACTGGATGAAGCTGAGCTTGTGCCTGGTTGAAAATTTGATTGTGTCGGCGCGCTGTCAACGTCTTGCGCCCCCAACCATGAAATACCCAATTGCAATGCATCATCAAGACTTTTGCTGCTGTACGCTTGGTTCTGTTTTTCGCCTGCAGCCATTTTCATCCACACGCCTTCCCAGCTACCTGAGCGGGTGCGCGTGACGTGCGCCGCCAGGGTTACTGGTTGTGCATAGCGTAAGGCTGCTGCAGAAACTCTCTCAAGGTTAGCCGTTTTTATATCATTAATGGCAACCGCTTGTGCATCGGTTGCATCGCCTGCTGGAAAAGATAAAGAAATACCGAGACCACCGGCAATCTCGCGCGCACGCTCCATGACATTCTGTCCTTCGGCTGCACTGATCAACATTTGCCGCCCTCCATCTTCGACAATAATCCACATGAGGGCCGAGGTAACATTGGCAAAGCGATCAAACTCTTCTTGAGTTTCAGGTTCGGCTGCATTGCCTGGTCGAATAAGCTCATTGATCAGCTCACGGTTAAACTGAATGAACATAAGCTGAGTGGCCTTACCACTGCTTCTAACTGCATCGGTCATAGGCGTACTACGAGATATGGTCGTTCCAACGGTTGGCGAGTCGTACCGAAATGATTCAACGTAGGTATCCGCATCGCCCAATCCGGCCCTCACGTCGTCCCGGTTTAGCAACGTCTTGTCACCGCTGTTAGCCAACAGCACCGAGCGCATCCCAACCTGATAAGCATTCTGTTGTTCTTGTGAAGAGCGATCGACTACAGCAACTTGAATGCTATACGCATCGTTTTGCGCATAGCTGCTACTGCAGATCATGCTCAGCACAAACAGGACTGCTAATCTGCAGAGTATTTTTTGCGCAGATCCACAAACTTGGCTATCAGTGCTACGCCAGCGATTTTCTAAAGCGTTTAGTTTGCTCATTCGTATTTACACACTCTTGATAAAGTATTGCGAGTATCATTACATCTTTACGTGCTTATCGACGCCATGACCACTGAATCTACCAATTCCAATGGGCTTACTTACGCCAGTGCTGGCGTGGATATCGAAGCCGGAAATGCCCTTGTCGAAAAAATCAAACCAGCAGTTGCGCGCACACACCGTACAGGAATTCTAGGCGCTATTGGCGGTTTTGGTGGGCTGTTCGAGCTGCCTGCCAACCAATATCGCCAACCCGTCATGGTCTCCGGCACCGATGGAGTGGGCACAAAACTGCGCCTGGCCATCGATCTGGATATGCCGGACACCGTGGGCGTTGACCTTGTTGCAATGTGTGTCAATGACATATTGGTTTGCGGTGCAGAGCCACTGTGGTTTTTGGACTATTTTGCCACGAGTAAACTCAATGTTGATCAGGCTGCCAGAGTGGTTGGCGGCATAGCCGAAGGCTGTGTACAGTCAGGAGCGGCCCTGCTCGGTGGTGAAACCGCCGAAATGCCAGGTATGTACCACGAAGGCGACTACGATCTGGCAGGTTTTGCTGTGGGTATCGTCGAAAAAGATCAAATCATCGATGGCACCACCGTGACCCCCGGAGACGCCATTATTGGTGTGGCGTCCAGTGGCCCGCATTCCAACGGTTACTCTTTGATACGAAAAGTATGCGAACAGCATGATATCAATGCACCCTTCGGTGATCTTTCTCTGGGCCAAACCCTGATGTTACCTACGCGCATCTACGTCAAATCAATTTTGTCACTGCTAAAAGACAGCACACCAATTAAAGCCATGGCACATATAACAGGCGGCGGCATCACAGAAAATGTGCCGCGCAGTTTGCCTGACAATACCGTTGCACTTGTCGATCTGACTAAATGGACTGCTCCACCGATATTTGACTGGCTTGCAGAGCATGGCGGCATTGCGCAAAGCGAGATGCTACGCACTTTCAACTGCGGTGTTGGTTTTACCCTGATTGTCAGCGCTAATGATGCTGATGCTGTGGTCCAAAAGCTGAACACCGCCGGCGAGTCAGCAAGCATTATTGGCAGCATAGAAGCAAGCACGCAATCATCCACAGCCGCGGTGGTCGCCTACGCATGACACGCATAGTTGTCCTGATCTCGGGCCGTGGATCTAATATGCAGGCCATTGTTGAGGCTTGTAACAACGGTGCCATCGACGGCTCAGTTGTCGCTGTCATCAGCAACACCGACAAGGCCGGTGGACTCAAATTTGCGCAGTCTCAAAACATTGCTACAGCGGTTGTTGATCACACCGCATTTGCTGATCGGAATCAGTTTGATGCTGAGTTGCTCACATTAGTCGACTCTTTCAAGCCAGACTGGCTGGTGCTGGCAGGATTTATGCGCATACTCAGTGCCGACTTTGTAAACCATTTTCTGGGACGAATGGTCAATATTCACCCTTCACTACTACCGCAGTACCCTGGGCTTAATACGCACACAAAAGCCCTGGCTGCAGGCGATACTGAGCACGGTGCAACTGTCCATTTCGTCACACCCGAGCTTGATGCAGGACCCATAATTGCGCAGACGCGCGTCCCGGTTCTACCAACTGATACAGAACAAACGCTGGCTGAGCGAGTCTTACTGACAGAACACGACTTATTTACCCATGCATTGCAGCTTTGTGTGAGTGGTGTCGCCCGCTATGCCGATGGAAAATGTACCCTTGGCAATGCACGGATGTGAAAGCACAAATGCAAAAACAGAGCTATAAAACCATGCGAGTGAGCACCAGAGTGGTGGGTAATCGTGAATGGATAATTACATGAGATCTACAAGAATGAGCAATCAACCAGCAACGACACTCCTCAGAGTAGCGAGCGTGTGCCTGCTGAGCGCCATGACGGCCTTTACAGCCAATATTGCCAGCGCTCAGCCGGCCGACTTTACACCGTTCGAGGTTGAGTACGACGTAGGCAACAACATGATCAGCGCCGGCAGCGCCAAATTGCAGCTAGCCAAACAAGGCGATGAATGGGTTTACAGCTTGAAAACGACACCGACAGGTGTTTTCAAGTTAACCGGCAAAGGCAAAATCCAGGAAATCAGCGTGTTCAGCGCGACCAGCGCTAATGACAAGCTAGAACTAAAACCGCAGCGCTATACGTATCGGCAAGACGAAGAATCACGGCGCAGTGTCGATGCCTGGTTCGATTGGGATGAAAACCAACTGACTTACAAGCGCCGTGGCGAAGAGATCACCGAATCGTTTTCTGATCCGGTTCTTGATCGTCTGTCGGTGACCCTGACAGTGATGGACGAACTGAAAAAAAGTAATTTCGACAGCGCGCAACTGCAAGTATTTGACAATGGTCGCGTGAAGACCATGATGTTTTCTAACGAAGGTACTGAAAAAGTTGATACACGTATGGGTCCGCTGGAAACTATTCGTGTGAAAAGCAACACTGCCGGTGGATCAACCAGACACACTATCACTTGGTTTGCCCCTGAGCTTGACTACGTGCCAGTGAAAATAGAGCAGTATAAGCGCGACAAATTGGTTGCTCGATTAAAGCTGACAAAGTTAAGCAACAGGGTTACCCAAGAAGGCGGCGCAAAGCCTTACTCCACAAAGTAAGCCTGACTATTAGGTAAGCCCGAAAATGGTAGGGAGGGCTTTTGTCAGGTTCTAGAACTGCTTTTCGAAGATAGCTCGCAGCCGGTAATCTGGCTCAACGGAACTGTCAGAAGATACAGAATCAACAGGTACCTGGACTTGAGCCGAGAAAGTAAATCCGGGGTTTTGCCAAAATAAGCTGGGGTTCAGATACCAGTCGCCGCGATCTTCGGCGTTGGCATCATCTTGCAAGTCCAGATTTCCGTGCACAGACAGCATCCAAAGCGGCGATGCGCTGGTGGTTCCAGTCCAGCCCAAACGGCGCCCAGTGGTGAAATCCACGCTAAGCACTTCGTACTGTTCGGCCCCATCGTAATCGGCAACAAACTGTTCCACGTTAAGATCCACACCGCCGTACCAAAGTGTGCCAAGTCGCCCGTAAGACAGTCCAAGCAGTCCCGAACTAACATAGGCCGTGCCATCAATATCTGCGTCTTCGTGTTCCACTTTGACACCCGCTGAATACGCAAAGCCCTCGTGGATATCAGGCACGCTTTCGATAAGTCGATTTTTCCCCAATTGGCCACTGGCCACGGCCAGCGCAGGTTGTGCCTGGCTAAACATGTTCAGGCCAAAGCCATTTTCAAGGCTAAACTTCGGCTTGGCCGGTCGAACACTGATCGAAAATTCGGTTTGGCGATCGGCGTAACGCGGTACTTGGTCGGCTCCCAGGCCAGATTCAGGCAATCGGGAATACCGAATAGTCTCGTGGTCGGCACTATCCAGGTCGAACGGGTCTTGTCCGTACCCGCCATAACCCCCACCGACCGAATCGCTGTATTCGAATGAGTGCTCACCGTTTGCCTGGCCGTAAGCCGCCGGCACCAGGAATGGCGCGAGGATACTGGCTATTGCTAAGGTGCGAATCATGGTGAGGCGTTCGTTTCCTTTTAAACAACTTGGCGACTTCATATATGATCAAACAAGCGTGATCAAACAAGTCTGGTCAACCGAATTAGTCAATCAAAACTACAAGCAAAACTGATCAAGCAAGTCTGATCAAACAAATCTAATCCAGCCTGGTGTCTGTTAAACGCACGTGCCTGCAAGAACGGACACGTTGATCAAACAAACCTTACTCACATTTACTTCTGATGCAGCCACATTTACCTATAATGTGCCCCAACAAGCAACAAGACAAATGGCTAGTGACTATACAAATGACTAGCCACCAGAGAACTGCATGCAGCCAAACTGGCTAAAACAAGTATCAGGCAGGCCATTAAATACCGAATGTCGCAAAAAAACAACAGGCGATTATTTAAATTTAACAGTGTCTTACGAAAGACTTCGAAACAAGTCTCTTGACGAAACTAGGCGTAATTAGATGATAGCCCAAGATCCGGACCTCGAAGATGACCATTTTGACGAAGAACCCAGCAAATCCCAGCTCAAACGCGATGCTCATGCGATACGTGACCTCGGTTCCGAGCTGGCAGCCCTGGGCGCTGCAGAACGGGCACGCGTGCCTCTGCCAGAGGACATCACAGACGCAATAGAGGAATTAAATCGCACCACCAAAAATGGCGCTAGAAAGCGCCAGCTGGGCTGGTTGGCCAAGCGGTTGCGTAAAATAGACACAGAACCTGTAGAAGCGGCGCTGGAATCCATCCGACAGGCAGCCAGACTGAATTCTCAAACATTACATCTGGTTGAGCAGTGGCGCGATCGGCTGCTTGGCTTTGATGAACAACCCGACCCCAAACAGGCGTTAACAGAATTTCTGAACAAATACCCGCATGCCGACCGACAGCAATTGCGTCAGCTGCAGCGCAGTGCCAGCAAAGAAAAAAATGAAAATAAACCGCCGAAATCAGCGCGCTTATTGTTCAAGACGGTTCGCGACGCGCTCAATCATATCCCCTCGGATTCGCAATGAAACGATATCTGAAAATCGGTTTGTTGGCATTGCTCGGGCTGGGTGCGTGTCAGTCTCACACTGCTCCTCCAATGGCAGACAGCGGCGTTGACGCTGACATCGACTCTGGCACTCAAATAACACAAAATAATGTTAACGCCACCGAACCATTGCAAGAAAACAGCAGTAATACCGGTACACAGTTTTCAACGACGGCACCACAAAGCACAGGCGTAGCACAACATCCGGAACTCACAGAAATCAGTGGTCTAACGTCTTCGACGCGTCAGTCAAATACATTCTGGGCAATCAATGACAGTGGTAACAAAGCGAAACTGTATGCATTGAAACACACGGGCGAATCCATGGGTTCGTGGCTAGTTAATGAGACAAACCGCGACTGGGAAGACATGGCATCGGCATGGATTAACGGCGAGTCGTATCTGTTTATTGCAGACATTGGCAATAACACCACTCGCGAAATGGAATACCGGATTCACGTGCTCAGTGAGCCGCTGTTGGATAGCGATAGAAGCGCGAAATTAAATTCGATTCACACAATACGCTTTGTTTACCCTGATGGTAATTACAACTCAGAGTCAATGTCTGTTGCAGATGGATGGATATACATACTGACCAAACAGGGTATGAAAAACAACCAACGGCAAGCCAGTCGGGTTTATCGTTTGCCGCTGCAGTTATCGGGTCAGGGTGAAACAGTCACAGCTGAATACATAGGCAGCCTTGCCATACCAAACACATCGGTTGAAGCAGGTCTAATTGCATCGCTTAGTGGGGTTGACATTACTCAGCCCACGGCATTCGATATAGACCAACAAAATCGCCATGCTTATGTATTGACCTATCGAAGTGTTTATCGATACACACGCAATGACGATCAGACTTGGGCTGAGATTTTTCCTCAGTTACGAAACCGGGTGCACACGCACTCCTTGTCGCAAGCCGAGGCACTGGCCGTGGCCAGCAATGGCGTTATTTGGTTTACAACAGAAAATCGACCTGCCCCGTTGTGGGCACTACCTGCGGCAAACTAGCGGTCAGATGCCGCATCAAATGGCACAAGGGTGACTTCCGGTTCGTCCCAATCTCCTTTGAGCGTGTAATGACGCAAGCCAATACGATCGAAATCCAAACCAATTGCTTTTAGTAAGCCGCCAGCAAACAGCGCACCAATACCCGCGGTTGCGCCGCCGGTTATCACACCTATAATAGGCAATGCAGCGCTCACTCGGGGTAACACAGTGAGACGTTGATTATAGGTCTTTAGTTTTAAATTGGATTCCCCGGTAATATCCACTACGCCTATGGTCCCATTTAGCTGAACCAGCGGTGCATGTGCAATTCCGTTAGCCAGTTGCACATCGCCGCGAATAGTTTCATAGTCAAGCCCATCGAGCACCATGTCTTTAAAATCCAGACCAAGTCTTCGCGGTATCGCCTCCAGAGCAAACAAGCCAGCCAGCTTTGCACCACCAGGCTCTACTTTTAAAATGCGCCCTTTGCTCATATCCAGATTCATTTCACCAACCAAATTATCCAGCGAAGGCTTATAAGCAGGTGCAGGCCATATTAAAGAGCCTTCTATAACGCCTTGCCCATTAGCGAGGTTGCCGCCAAAGCCTGCGTTGTTCAACAGGGCACCAAAATTATCGCTTTGCAGTGTCAGGTCAAGCTTGGTGACATGCTGATCTGTCAGCGCAATGTTGACACCCTGGGGGTCACGCAGTCGCCAATAACCTCTGCCAATGAGTTGCGCACTTTGGTATGCAAAACCAAAGGCATCAATGTTTAATCCGCTCACCGCCGGAGACGTCCGAACGGTGAGATCTTTAAGATCAAGCATGTCCCAACGAATTTGCGCTATACGCACCTGGAGCGGGGGCAGCAAGCGAGGATCCAACTCGCTGGGATTTTCGCTGGCAGGAGCCGTTGCCAAAGCATCTATAAAGCGCTTATCAATACTACGAATTCGCGCGATGGCAGGCTTTGATTTATCCCAGTGTTCCCTCGGATAACGCGCGCTGCCGCTCAACCATGGACTTTCAATTACACCGTTGACGTAGGTATTGTCAGTGTTAAACCGCAGCGAACCGCCACCTACATACGCTCTGCCCACGCCAAATTGCGTTACGTTGATGTCAGCTGAAATCCGCATAATCGGTTTAGGGTTTACTGACGGCTCTAAGCCGTTTATCAGGTCGGCCACACTTTGCACCCAGCCATCCACGCCCAAAGATTCAACCGAACCTTCAATCCGCAACCCTTCTTCGATGTTTGCATTTGGTGGCTCCCCGCCAAAACGCAAAGACATGGCTTTCAGCCCGTCAGCATCTACTTTGACTAAACTACGCATGATGTCACCGTAGTCGATAAGCCATTCGGACGTTTGCGAGTTGGCTATTAACTTTGTGGACAAAGCCATTCGCACTGAAGTCCCCACGGGCTTACCTAACGGTTCGGGTAAAATCATTCGAGTGCCAACAAGCCCGCTCACTGCCGCCACTTGTATGCCATCACGAGCGCTTCGAGCTGCATTCATTGGAACAAGCACACGCACATTCCATTGAGATTCACCCTCAACAAACTGAGTTAGTGGTATTTGATAGTTATTCAGGATGTTTGCAGCACCAATAGGCCCAGCCACGGTAATTTCAATAGCTCGGTTATTGCCTTCGCCCTGTGTTGTACTGTCCAGTCGGACAGGACGGCCGAACATGAGCGCCTCTAAATTATTTACTCTGACTCCCGATTGCGAGAATCCAATAGCACCATTAAGATCAGACAAATCCAGCTTTGCCCGACCTAATGCAACATCATTACCGTTCAGGAAAACAGAACCATTGACTTTTAAACCCGGGATTTTTCGACTTTTATTAGTGGTTTCTGCTTGTGCTGTTGCAACCGTATTAACTTGGGTGGCGCGTCGTAAAGGAACTTCAATATTGACATCCATTTGCGCGCGTCCCGATGCGGTAACATCAGATAAAGCCGGAGACAACAGCGCTTTTAACGGACCCGTATTTCCAAAATTGACTAAATTGGCTAATGAAGATGAACCAGTACTGGACACCTTTACGACTGGATTGGTTAAATCATCTATGCGTACATTTAAATTACTTAGACGCATGGATTCGAGTTTGCCATCGGTTGCGGACCCACGTATAGATGCGCCCTCCATGTCAAACCGACCTTGTAAGTTAGTTGCACTTGGCCACGTTGGCATAAAGGCGATGGTGGCATCTTGCATGTCAAATCCCACTTTAAAAACACCCTCATTTTCTTTGTAAGGAAAATCTCCTGTATCCCCAAACATTAACAGCTCACCATTAACTGCGGAGCCTGCAATCAGAGCATCATTTATCCATCGTGTGGTTGCCGGTTTAAATAACCTGGCTGGAAAATAGTCTTTTGTCTGAGCAAGGTCGTCGAGCGAAAATTTGCCTTGCACATACAGATGCGGCGACGAACCGGGCTGCAGCTTGACTTCCATTCGAGTGCTGGATTGAAATCCATCATCCTCAATGACAATATCGCCTTGCAATGAAGTTCTTTGCGGATCGCGTACATCGATATCCATTTCACCGTAGATTTTATTTAAATACAGTGCTTGCGAATAGGCTGACGGCACATCAATTTCAGCATCAATGCCCTGCATAATTATTTTGCCAACATTGTGTTGCATATCAATCGTGCCACCAATATTTTTACTGCCAGGTATACCAGCGGCGGCTTGAAGCTCAACGTTGTTAAAAATACTGAACAAGGAAAAGTCGGGCTTACCATCAATCAATGCAAATGATGCATCCCAGTCAAGTAAATCACCCGTCGGCCTGGCGTCAGCCAACCATCGAGCACGCGGTAAGTCGGCATCTTTGTCAAACAAGGACAAAACAAGCTTGTTGGCTACATCCAGCTTTAGAGATTCACCACGAGCATCGAGTTCCCACGCCGTGTTTGCGGCAGGCTTAAAGTGGAAGATCACGCTGTTCACGGAAGTTACTTCATCGTCTTTTTTAAACGTCAGTGAATCTGTACTGAGCTGCCAGCCCATCGGTTGATTGCTGAACACCACATCAGTAGAAATACTATCGAGCACTGTCTCCCGGGTTTTTAGATCAACTAAATCACGGGCCACAAGCTGGCCTCGGGCAGATTGTAATTTGCCCTCTGATGCTGTCCCCCAAAGTTCAAGATTCATATTGGCGTTTAGCCGGGCGATACCGGTGGTGGAAATTGGCAAACCTTTCATGCGGGTGGTTTGCAATGATCTCCAGGCATCTGGCCTGAGGTTAGAGGCTTTCAAATGAAAGTCAGCTGAAGCCGTTTGTATGCTTTCGCTATTACCGGTCAGGTCCAGACCCATTTCAACCTGCCCACCCAGTTCAGGAGGCAGTTGCACATCAACACGCAACTGATGCAAATCATTATCATTAAGCGCGAGCACATTGAGATTGGTAATCACAATCGGCTGACTTTGTTCGGACACACCTTGATTTTTATCGAGCAAAGATATAGTCGCGTCACGCAGCTCGACACGTGGCGTATTCATTAACCACGACAACACATTCACTTCTTTTTTTGGTTTCGACGCAACTGGTTCGTCACTTTTTAATCCTTGCAATCGAAATTTGCCATCTTCTGATGTTTCCAGAGCAAGCTTAGCCCCGACCAGGATAAGTTCATCAATTACCGGAGCACCCTGCCTAATCGATTTAAACATATTGACATCGATAAGCACCTCATCGAGCGACACTTGCCGCTGAGCAGACTCGCTTAGCGACACACCGTTAGCACTGAGCTTTGGGCCGAATTGCTCCCAACGCACGGTTAAGTCATCAATAACAACCGGACTCTTAAGTTGCTCACTGAGCCGAGTTTCTACCTCACCCTTATAATTTCCCAGAAAAGGCAGGCCGATACGCGCCATGATGAGCAGCAGCGCTATTAAAAAAATGCAAAAGATCGAAACAATGAACAACCAACGAGCCGTAGTGCCAGCTGCAGAAGCTACTTTTCCGCCACTGATTTTTTTACCAGCATTAATCCGGGCGCGCAAAGATTTACTCTCACCATTGGCGAGCCCGTTTTTGGTTTGCGAGTGGGTTTGCGAGTTAGTTTGCGCACTGGTTCGCGCATTGGTTTGTTTTGCCGTGCCGGTCACTTCAGCACAACGTCGTATTGTTCGCGGGTGTACATTTGCTCACCCTGCAACCGGATAGGCACATCAACAAAGTCTTCGAGCAATGCTAAATCGTCGGAACGCTCTTCAGTGAACCATTCAACAATGTCAGTAGACGCCAACACAGTCACTGATTCAATATCAAACTGACGAACCTGACGGATAATTTCCCGGGTAATTTCAAACACTACCGTTTCAAGTGTTTTGGTCATACCGCGGCCCTGACAGGCCATGCATTCGGTACACAGCACCTGCTCGAGACTCTCGCGCGTGCGCTTGCGGGTCATTTCCACCAAACCCAGCGCAGACACATCGGAAACCTGAGTCTTGGCATGATCCTTTTCGAGCGCTTTTTCCAAGGCGCGCAAAACCTGGCGACGATGATCGACTACCTGCATATCGATAAAATCAATAATAACGATGCCACCAAGGTTGCGCAGTCGTAGCTGACGCGCGATGGCCTGCGCTGACTCCAAATTAGTTTTAAAAATCGTTTCTTCTAAATTGTGCCGCCCGACAAACGCACCAGTATTGACATCAACAGTGGTCATGGATTCGGTTTGATCGATAACGAGGTGCCCACCAGATTTAAGTGGCACTTTCTTATTCAAGGCACGTTCAATTTCATCTTCGATACCGTGAAGATCAAATATGGGACGCTCACCCGGGTAATGCTCGATGCGCTCAGCCAATTCAGGAACATATTCTGCGCAAAACTCGATGCTGTTTTTATACGTTTCTCTGGAATCTATGCGGATGCGTTCAATAGACGGTCCTCGAATGTCGCGCAGCGTGCGCAACACCAAGGGTGAATCCCTGAAGATCACATGACCTGAAGGCGCGCTGCTGAGTTGTGTCTTGATACCTTTCCATACTTTGGCCAGGTAGCGAATGTCAGCCGCCAATGCTTCACTGTCACAGCCTTCAGCAGCCGTTCTGACGATATACCCATAAGAGTCATCTTCGCGAAGATCAGCAACCAAATCGCGCAATCTATCGCGTTCTTCTTCGGACTCTATTTTGACAGACACCCCGATGCTGGTTTCAAATGGCATCATCACTAAATAACGTGATGGTGCAGTCAAGTTTGATGTGACCCGCGCACCTTTTGTACCCAAAGGATCTTTTACCACTTGAACAGCAATCTTTTCACCTTCGTGCAACATGCGATTAATAGACTTGGTGACTTTCTCACCGTCCGGATTCACTTCTATTGAACCGGCAATATCTGATACATGTAGAAAGGCTGCCTTTTCTAAACCGATATCAACGAACGCTGCTTCCATGCCGGGTAGAACACGTCGCACCGTACCTTTGAATACCGTTCCCACCAAACCAATCTTTTGCGCACGCTCAATCCACACCTCGGTGAGCATGCCGTTTTCGACAGTCGCCACCCGTGTCTCTTGAGGGGTCACATTGATCAGTAACTCTTCACTCATTTACTGTTTTCTCAAAAGGCACGAGTCCAATTTTTGTCAGCAACTGCGCGGTTTCAAACAAGGGCAAACCCATGACATTACTGTAGCTTCCATCCAGGCTTTCAACAAACACAGCACCCATTCCCTGAATAGCATAACTACCCGCTTTTCCAGCAGGCTCACCAGTATCCCAATATCGCACAGCCAACGCCTCATCAATGTGCGCAAATGTGACACTGGTTTGGACTGCATTAACGTGAAACTGTTCCTCTGCACGAAGGCAAATCGCTGTTACAACTGTGTGAACACCGCCTGATAGCGATAACAACATATCAATAGCGTGTGCCCGACTTTCCGGTTTGCCATAAACACGCGTGCCTCGCATCACCACCGTATCGGCTGCCAGCACGGGTATATCCGCCTCAATAGCATCGCATTTGGCGCGGGCTAAGCGAGAGACCAACGCCGGACCCATCTCACCAGATTGCGGCGATTCATCGACATCAGCTACTCGAACCGTTGGGTGCAGGCCAATTTGGTTTAGCAATTCGAGACGCCGAGGTGATGCTGAAGCCAGAATTAATTCGTTGTTCATGTTGCGACGTGTTCCATTACAGTCTGTCACACCCAACATTTACGAAAAATGGAGTGTGTCTGATCGTAAAAATCAGGCTCGATGGTACGGATGGTTAATCGTGAGGGAATACGCTCGGTATATCTGCTCAATTAACAGCACTCGTACCAGTGGATGAGGAAACGTCAGTGGTGACAAACTCCACTGCTGGTCCGATTGATTATAGGCCGTATCATCCAATCCATCTGGCCCGCCAATCAATAAACTTACAGGCTTTCCAAGCTCCTGCCAGCGCGTGAGTTGTTGTGCAACTTGTGACGTGGTCCAGGAAGAGCCGCGATTATCCAGTGCCACCAAGTGGGCTCTGTCTGGAACACCGGCCAGCAGGCCTTGCGCCTCTTTTACTTTATTTAATTCGGCCGAACCTAAACTGGCTTGCGATACCTCGTGCACTTTGAATTGCCATTGCCGGGGCAAGCGCTTTTGATAATCTGCAGTAGCGGTTTGTACCCAGTCGGGCATCTTTCGGCCTACTGCGCAAAGCGATAATTGCATAGCCAGACAGTGGTTTTATCACGGAGTAGATTGCAGGCCACTTTATTGCAGGCCACTTTATTGCAGGCCACATTGATGATGAGATTGCCAATGAGATTGCTGATGAGATAGCCGACGAGATTGCGAATACGTTGTAGCTTGGATAGCGGCCTGCACGACACGTTAAACAGCACCTAACATGCTGGGTTGTTTTTCATTATCGTCAGGGCCAACAGACCAAAGTTTTTCTAATGCGTAAAAGTCGCGCTTCTCTGACGTCATAACATGCACGATGACATCACCCAGATCAACCAGAATCCAGTCGCTGCTATCGCCACCTTCAAAACCCAGCGGCGGATGATTGGCTTCTTTGGCGCTTTGTCGCACCGACTCGGCCATTGAACGGACATGCCGCTTGGACGTGCCGGTGGCAACCATCATTGCATCAGCAATACTCGATTTTGTCGAAATATCGATGACGGTTATATCGGTGCCTTTGAGCGCGTCAAGCGCTTCGGTTGCAAGGTCAACTAACTGCTCGGTCTTCATACTTGGTTTTGAGTTCCTTAAGTTCTTGTTCAGCGATACAGATCTTGCTGAACAATATACCGGTTAACGCTCTCGGGTACGAGAAATTCAATACTTTTTCCAGAAGCGATACGATGCCTGATATCGGTGGCAGATATCGCCAACTGAGTCACGGAGCAGCGTTCTATCGCACCTGCCGATGCGTTAATCACGCTATTTCCGCCATTATTTTCTGAAGAGGCTGCTATGGCTGCGGCCCTCGATGCCATTAAATCAGTGGCCCAGGCACTTAAAATCGCGTCTGGTCTATCTACTACGACCAGATTTGCCAACTCCAGAATATCCTCCCAGCGATGCCATGAATCAAAGCCTGAAAATGCATCCAGACCCATGAAAAATATAAAACTGGCTTCGGGGTACTCTTTGCGGAATTCACTTAAGGTATCGAAAGTGTAAGACGCTTTGTCCCGGTTGGCCTCGCGCGTATCGACAATTAGCTGCGGAATGGCTTCGGTTGCCAGATTCAGCATTTGTATACGCTGCGCCGTGGTCGCGCTAGGTTTGTCACGATGTGCCGGGCGATGATTGGGTAGCATGCGCAGGTGGTCAAGCTTGTACTTTTCAGCCAACTCAACTGCAGGACGTAAGTGACCAAAGTGTATCGGGTCAAAAGTACCACCGAACAGACCTATGCGTTGTTGTAAGGGTTGGCTTATGGGCATAAATTAGAGAACTGTGTGCGTAAAGCTATTTTAAGTTAGCTCGCTTAAAACGTGGCTTTGGCCAGTTGCCGCAACAAGTGCAGCAACTCGCTCAAACCACGTTTTTTTCAAGCTCACTTTCTCTGCTTGTCGCTTAGCTTTTGTGCTTTTCTGATGCACAGCCGATTTCTTTAGCAGTGGGTTCAGCGCAACGGCATTACGCTTCTTTACCAGCGGCATAGTTGCGATCGGTTTATTTACCGCACGCACAGTATTTTGCTGCGCCTTTTTTTGCTTATGTTTTTTACTCATGTCATTCATTTAACCTCTTTTATTTTTCTTTAATAAACTTAACTTTTATTATGCATCTAACTTTACTTGTTTGATAAACAACAAACTCCTGATTGGCAATAAACCCTTGATTCAAAATAAACTTCTGATTTAATAATAAACTGCTAACTTGAAAATGAACTGCTAATTTAAAAAATAAAATGCTAATTCAAAAATGAACTGCACAAAAGAATTAACTGTTATCAGTTCATTTACCCATGCCTAAGTGCTAACACTATAAGAGTGAATTAGATACGAATGGTTCCTTCACCGGTTACCACGTATTTTTCGCACGTCAAACCTAACGCGCCAACAGGGCCACGTACGTGCATTTTGTTTGTGCTAATACCGATTTCAGCACCCAGGCCATATTGTGCACCATCGGCAAAGCACGTTGCCGCATTAACCATCACAGAACTCGAATCCACTTGGCGCACAAACAAACGAGACCGTTCTATGTCATTGGTCACAATTGCATCGGTGTGCCCCGAGCCGTAATGCGCTATGTGGTTCATGGCTTCATTAATGTCAGCCACTATTTTTATCGATAAAATTGGCCCCAGATACTCTGTTGCCCAGTCTTCATCGCTTGCAGTATTCACACCCGCAATCAGTTGTTTCGTTTTTTCGCAACCACGCAGTTCCACACCGTGAATGTTGAACTTTTCACACAGCCCAGGCAACAAACTTGCCGCCTCAGATTCAGCCACCAGCAAGGTCTCCATGGAGCCGCATATACCATATCGATAGGTTTTGCTGTTGAACGCCACCGCCATGGCTTTGTCGACGTCAGCGCCAGTATCGATGTACACATGACAAATTCCATCCAGGTGTTTAATGACCGGTACTTTGGCATCCTGGCTGATGCGCTCAATCAATCCTTTGCCGCCACGTGGAATAATGACATCAACGTGCTCCTCAAGTTTAAGTAGCGCGCTGACAGCTTCACGATCTGTGGTGGCTATAAGCTGCACCGCATGCTCTGGCAATCCAGCGCTCTTCAGCCCTTGCGCAATACACTTTGCTATAGCGCGATTGGAAAGCGCCGCTTCACTGCCGCCACGCAAAATAACCGCGTTGCCTGATTTTAAACACAGGGCAGCTGCATCAGCGGTGACGTTAGGACGCGACTCATAAATAACGCCAACAACACCAAGAGGCACACGCATGCGCGAAATTTCCAATCCGGAGGGCTGCCGTTCACTTGCGGACAAACTACCAATCGGGTCAGGTTGCGCCGCTATATCACGAAGGCCTTTAGACATAGACGCGATGCGAGTATCATTGAGTTCCAGCCGGTCAAACAGTGCATCACTAATACCACCGCGTTTGGCACTGGCAAGGTCTTCGGCATTTGCAGCAAGCAAGGCTGCACCGGATGCATCTATGGCATCAGCAATAGCAAGCAAGGCAGCATTTTTAGTGGCTGTGTCTGCGCAAGCCAAAACAGCAGCACAGGCACTGGCCTGCTCGCCATAGGTTTTCACCATAGCAACCGGGTCGATAACGGTATCTTCTTTCTTTGTGCTCATAAGCTTGAACTCATGTTGTGCAACTCATTTCCTGGAACCCATTTCGGGAAATTCACTCCGCTGATCTTAATGCGCTAACTTTATCGCGCTGACCTCAACGCGCCGTTTTTAATGCGCTAATCTTAATGTGCTGATCATAATGCGCTGTTCTTAACGCGCTGTTCTTAACGCGCTGATCGTATCCAGCTGACTTTAACCATAAAAGCGGCTTTTGAACTTCACCGCACAGATCTATTACAACACATGGGCCGAACGGACAGTTATGCTTAATAAAGACTTTATCTGCGACTAACGAACATCATGCAACTTGTTGACTCCCATTGTCACCTGAATTTCCCCGATTTTGAGGGCCGCATACCCGAGATTTTACAGAATGCGGCAGATAATCAAATTACCCACCTGCTGTGTATATCGACCAGTTGGGAGAATCAAATCGATGTATTGGCTCTGGCCGAAGATTACCCGCAAATATTTGCCTCTATTGGCAAGCACCCCACCACAGAGGGCGGACATGAGCCTGATGTGGACGACCTGCTGGCGGCAGCCGTAAATCCACGCGTTGTGGCTATCGGGGAAACAGGACTGGACTATTTTCGTAGCGAAGGTGATTTGACCTGGCAGCACGAGCGATTTCACGCCCATATTGAAGCCGGCAAGCAATGCAGGAAGCCGCTTATTATTCACACCCGCGCCGCAGCCGAGGACACTATGAACACCTTGCGTGACATGGACGCAAGAGATGCTGGCGGTGTTATGCACTGCTTTGCCGAAGACTGGGAAGTTGCAAAGGCGGCACTGGATATCGGCTTTTATATTTCGTTTTCAGGCATCGTCACCTTTAAAAGCGCAAAGTCAGTTCAGGAGGTGGCAAAAAAAGCACCTCTCGATCGTATTCTCGTTGAAACCGATGCTCCTTATCTTGCGCCGGTACCTCACCGAGGCAAGACCAACGAACCTGCCTTTGTTCGTCACACAGCAGAATTTGTTGCTGAATCGCGCGGCATCGAGCTAGAAGAATTAGCACAAGCCACTACTGATAATTTTTTCAGACTGTTCTCGTTTGCATCTCGTCACTGATCGCTATGAAAATCACTGATATTTTTCAATATCCCGTTAAGGGCTTAAGTCCCGAATCGTTGAGCAGCACAGAGTTAGTGCTGGGCGTGGGTATGCCTGCTGATCGTGTGTTTGCTATAACGCATGGCAAGTCACAATTCTCATTTGAAAAACCCGCTTGGGTTCCGCGAAAGAACTTTGCCGTAGTAGCCAAGAGCCCTGAAATTTGCACCATCGAAGCGCAGTTTAATCATGAAAGCCAAACGCTGACCTTGGCTCATGATGGCGTTCAGTTATTGAGTAAACACGTGGAGGGTGAAAACGTAAGCGCCACACTTACCAACGCCATAAATCAAGTTATCAAGGAGGGCAAACCGGGCCCTACCGACTAGTGCGCGCAAGCAACACCAGATTGACGGACATCCCCACGCCGACTATGTCCATTATGAATACGCAATCGTTAAGAGCCCTGCAGGACGCCGTTGGCCAGCCCTTGCAACAACAACGTTTTCGCGGAAATATCTGGTTTGAAGGCACCGATGCCTGGCAAGAAAACGACTGGGTTAGAAAAACCATTCGCATTGGCGATGTAAAGCTACATGTAACTGAACGCATCCAACGTTGTGCTGCCATTGATGCCAACCCTGACTTAGGGGTTAGAAACATAACCTTATTAAAGCAACTCAACACGAACTTCAATCACGCCGATTTTGGTGTGCTGGCAGAGGTTGAGCATACGGGGACTATCCAGCTGGGTGATCAGCTGCTTGGAAACTGACAAAGTCGCGTCGGTGGTAAAGAACACGACACATTTATCTGACTTAACGGCTATGCGCCCGTGTAGTCCCGGGTTGCAGAGAAGGATCTATTCCGTAGCGTGCTATGTCCATCACGACCTTGATGCAGGAATTTATGTCGCGACGTTAGCCGCGTGATGTCTACTTGGATTGAGCATCAGATTCTTCTTCACGTTTCTGAATCTGCTTTAACTCATCATCGGTAAGCTCTGAGTACCATTTTGGATAAGACCAGCCATAACCCCATCGGTAGCTGGTTGGCAAAACAGGTGTACCACCCACTCTGACCCCGGCCAGCATTAATAAAGCAATTTCAGGTTCACCGACATTCGCAACACACATCTGTAAAGCCTCGTCGGCTGCGAGTCTGTCATCATAGGTGCCACCCTTCCAGTAGGCATAGTCGTGCGCAGTACAGCAGCTCAACCATAGATCACGCTGACCCATGTTGCCATCCGGGAATGAACTACA